>UEXM01000502.1_pt1 | contig 40964 bp, 60 predicted proteins | sample 1796661 | NCBI WGS metagenome assembly UEXM01 (sample SAMEA4772469, study PRJEB27181) | metagenome | reverse complement strand
GTGCAAATTCGTGGAAAGGGTCTCCGCCCCTCGCCTTTCTGGGCTTTTCTCCCCTCGTTTTTATTCGTAGACTCTCGAAGGGTATAAACTCCCCTTTTGTTTTTTATTCGGAGTCGAATTCGTAGTTTTTATATATCATTATCTTAATACACAAGGTGTACAAAGTTTTATAATTAATGCATAAATCCCTTGACATATGAATTAATCTGTGTATATTAACCCTTGAAAGACAGAGAAAAGTACTAAATGCGAATGATTATCATTCAATCTTTTAACAAAATGGAGAATAAAACAAATGAAAAACAAAACAATAACAGTTAAAGATTATTTCAAAGGTGAAATACAAGTGACACAAGCTGAATTCATTGAGCAATGGAGTAAGGACAGCCAAGCCCATAAACTCATACAATACGGGGAGTATTTCGAGCCAATGAACGACAAAGTAAAACAGATTGAGAAGCTATACGAAGAACTAGCTATTCAGCACTTTAATATCGTATGGGAGAGAGAAGCCCAAAGGCAAGTAGAAGCAATCGAAGGATAAAAGCTAAGGGCTTTCAGTATGAGAGCCTTTACCCTTTATTATAAAATGGAGATATAAAGAAAATGGAATACTTAAACAGGCTCACAGAGTCAAAAATGACGGGTAAATTGAAAGGAATACCCGCCCTGAATACCAACACCTTGACAAATGAATATTGTACAAAAATGAGAAGCACAGACACAATATGCAAGGTTTGTTATAGTGCTTCAATGTTAGAAGGTTCAAGGAAGAATTGCGCTCCATCATGGGAGAAGAATTCAAAGGCCTTAGAAAGTATTATACCGCTTGATAATTTACCCTCGATAAACGCTCATACTTTCCGATTTCATGCACATGGGGAGCTAATCAACTACGAGCATTTAATTAATTTTATTAACATAGCTAAATTGAACCCTGATACTCATTTTGCTTTATGGACTAAGAGAAGCAACTTAGTAAAACAATTCTTAGAAGTCCAAGAAGCACCCAAAAACATCATTTTTATTTATTCTAATCCAAAAACCAATAGAATAATAGAAAAGCCCCCAGAAGGCTTTCACAAGGTTTTTAATGCTTCATATGATGATAGTGTTAAGGAAGGCCAAGTGCATTGCACAGGCCAAAAATGTGTAGATTGTATGGCATGTTATAGACACAACGAAAATACAGTTATAATTGAAAAGGTAAAAAGGAGATAAAACAAATGGAAAAGATACTTAATACTTATAAGATAGTACACTATCAAGAACTTGATAACCTAAGCGAAAACTTAGGCGTATCAATTAAATTTATTAATGCTAAAAATGATTATGAAGCAATGGCAATAGTTAGAGATAATTGTAATATTCCTTTAGGTTGGATTAAAAGCAGTACATTGGCCAAATCAGGGGGTAAATAATGTTATTGGATATATTCATTGCTTTACTGGTTATTATAGGCCTGTGTTGTGTTGTAGTAACTCAGGACTATGCAAAAGAGATTAACAATAAAATAGACAAGGAATTACAAGAATGAAAACACTTTATAAAATACTTATGACATTAGGTGCAATCGGTGTTATAATTAATACAAGTATATTATTATGGCAAGTACAAGTGATTATCAGCCTTAATAATTCACATAATTGGCTTGACTTAACCTTCGATACATGGTTTAATAGCCTATAGAGATAATCTCCGAGTCCTGAGCATGACTTACTAAACTGCTCCCAAATTTGTAGCATGAATGTATACCCCTTCAGCTACATCTCACAGGTATCTAGTGCCAATTGGTGGAAGTCCTGAAAATCTAGAGAGGAGTCCTGAGCATGACATAAAACTGCTCACTTGTTTATACTAGGCAGAAAAATTAAAAGGGATGAGGTTATAAAAGGCAGTACACAAGTATGCGAACCAAATCAAGTTACATAACCGAAGTAAGTATAAATTAGTTGTTAGAAATATAGGCTATTGCTATTAACTCATGAGGGCGATAGTCTATACTCCTATTAACTAAGAAATGGAGAAGTAATGCAAGTAAAAGAAGCAATAGAATACCTAACTAAATATAATAAGTTAGATGACCATATAATGATTGGTTGGAAAGCCATTGAAGATTTAAATGGTGATGAGCTTTGTCCAATGCCTAACCTTACTATAGATGTATGGAATGAGGCTTGTGCAAGAGCAGATAGGAATGAATACTTATTTGATAATGAGATGGCCGAGATAATTATTAGAGATGTAGAGTATGACATAAAAAGGGGGGCATTATCATCATGAGCAATCCAAATAACAATAAGCACTTCAATGATGAGGCCTTGAGAATTAATAGAACTCTCAAGAAAGAAAATGATGCACTCAAGCTAGAGATTAAAAGTCTTTGGGCAGATATTAGTGAGCTTGAGCAGAAATTAGCTTGGCATACTGATAATGATGCTCACTTGGTTGAGGATGAGTACGCTGACAAAGGTATGAGTCGTAGTGATTTCATAGACAAGGAGTACACATGAAAGGTGCAACAGAGAGTAATGAGTGGCTCAAAGAACTTGAGAAAGAACTGACTAGAAAGAACAAGGTCAAGAAGAAACTCAGACAAGAGATTGATGACCGCATAGAAAAGATTAGGCTCATTGAAGAAGATACTGAGGCAATACTCAAGAAATATCTTGGTGGTAACACACCATCAAGAGAAGATGTTGAGTTTGATTTGATGTATAATAGACTCAATGAGTGATATGACAGGTAGAAATTGGGAAGTTGAGCATAAGTTATTAGACTGTGCAGTCGAGTACAAGAGATTGCATAACTTATACTTAGATGCTGACTTCGAGGATAGACTTAGTGATGCTTTGTTTTACAAGGGTAAGGCGGAGCATTTCAAGTCTTTAGTGGATAGAGGCATAGAGTTTGAGCCTCAATTTTAAAATAGGGAGAAACAACATGAGAAACGAAACTAAAGTTACATATTTAAAAAACGATAAAGTTAAATTAATAATGCCAATGGATAACTATAGAAGATTGCTGAAAGGCAGTCAAGATTTAAAGAATATGGTTAGTATGATGCATGAGTGTCACACAATTTACTTAGAAGATTTAGGTAAACTAGAAACTCTTGAGTGGAGAATGGCAGACTATCTAAACTTTAAACGTAAGAAAGGTAAAGATGGTGGGTATTATTATGGTGATTATGTTCTTAGTAATCATCCCGAAGCAGTAGAGGAGTCATAATGAGTGGAATTAAAAGATATATTAGTTGGTGTGAAGATAAGGGCTATGTTAACGAGGCTGGTGAGGTCGAGAGCATGGATTTTGTAGACGAATACCTAGAAACCGAGGAGTTTGAAAGGGAACAGAGAGAACAGGCCTTGAAGGTAGCTTTAAGCGAGGCTGACGAGGACTCCTTGTTTGGTATGATGCACAAGCTAGGCTACTTAGTACAAAGGCACAAGGATTTAAAAGGGAGTTAGGGTGAATATCCTAACGGGGGTTCAAATCCCTCTACATGGTGCATGAGGAGAATTTCTCATGGGGGGTTCGATTCCCCCTTTTTTATGTCTAAATGCGAATGATAATCATTCAGCTTTAATCTCCAAGCCCCTACACAATAGGCTTTTCAAAATAAATTTGACAAGAGCAAGTTTTAATGGTATGATGTAATTTCTACTCGTCACTGCCAGAAGGTCGAGGCTCTTTAACAATCTAATGTGGTACATTCTTTTAATTAAAATGGAGTTACAATGACTAACATTGAACTAGAGCTAAGCAATGTTCTTAATAAGATTGCTAATGAAGATGGTTTCTTTAATAATGGTAAACCTAAGTTTGGATTAATAAAAAGGTATGCCAATGGAAGGGAGCTACACAAGTGCAGGGCATGTGGTTCTTACCATGCAGGAAACAAGAATGGTAGTACACATACTTGTAGAGCCAAGTAACCTAAGAAGGTAGGCAGAAATGTCTACCTTTTTTTATGTACGATTGCTTTACAAAGTATAAAATCTATGATACAATACTACCATTCTAAGAAAGAAATACATTGAACCAGTTTATTGTTTATATAAATAAATAACTTTTAATCAATGTTACTTACTTAGTATTACTAAGAGTGTAGTAGTTTTTACTTCCATTTTTTCTACTACACTTTTAGTAGTATTACTTAGAATACTGCTAGATGTAAAATTAAATGTTAACTATAAGGAGATGTAGAAATGAGTGATTATATATCATTGACTGGTGAAGTTGTGTTTAACAAAGTAACTCAGCCCGATGTATTCAAAGGACAAAGTAAGTACACACTTACTGTATCCTTAGATAAGTCAGGTATCAAGGAAGCGGAGAAGAATGGCTTAGTGACTAAGGAGTATGAAGGCAAGACTCAGATTACTTCTAAGCGTAAGGTAGACTTTGGTCAGCCTAAGATTTACAACTCAGACAAGGCCGAGGTGGATGCTACTCACCTATCTTTGTTTGGAGATAAGGTTACTATGCTTGTTAAGAAAGGCAAAGCACCTTACGATGGATACACTTACTTAGAGCGTGTGAGGGTGGATGAGAAGGCAGATGGAGTAGAAGAATACGACCCATCTGAATTTTAGTTGTACTTTTAAATTAATCTAGGTTATAATATTGGGGCAACTTCGGTTGCCCTTTTAATTTAAACGAGGAGAAAAGTGGAAAAGAATAATAAAGTAATACGGAAAGAACAATGCCCTAGTTGTGCAAAGCTAGGCAAAGACAGTAGCAAAGATAACTTAGCAGTATACTCAGATGGACAGACACATTGCTTTTCTTGTGGAGAGCATGGCTTTGTTGAACACAGTAACAAACCTATACAGATTACAGAGAAAAGTGATGACTCTTGGAAGCATGAGTACAAGGGAGATTACTATACTCTACATGATAGAAAGCTAAGAGCCGAAACCTTAGAGAGATACAAGGTCAAGTGTGAGAAGGATGGCAAAGGCAAAGTGATTAAACATCACTACCCATACTACAATCATAAGAATAACATGGTTGGTATGAAAACAAGGGTGGTTGCTAGTAAGTCTTTCTATGGCAAGGGAGACACCACTAACAAGAATATGTTATTTGGCCAGAACTTGTTTCAAGGTGGTGGTAAGTATGTCACAGTATGCGAGGGTGAGTTGGATGCTATGTCAGTATATGAGATGTGCGGTAGTCGGTGGGCATCTGTATCAATTAACAATGGAGTACATGCTACTGCAAATATTAAAGCTAACCTCGAATGGCTTGACTCATTTGAAACTGTAGTATTATGTTTTGATAATGACGAGGTAGGCCGAGAAGCAGTAGAGAGAGTAGCACCTATACTTGGTCCGAATAAATGTAAGATACTCACATTAGCCAAGCACAAGGATGCAAGCGATTACCTTAAGCATGGTGATGGTAAAGAATTCTTAGATGAGTGGTGGAACTATGCAAAAGATTACACAGTTAGCGGTGTTGCTACAGTTGAGGACATGCGAGAGGCCATGCTTAACTACAAGAACACAGAACTTGTACCACTGCCCGACTCTTTCGGAGACCTAAACCATATGATGAGAGGTGGTATAGCAAAGGGAGAACTGGTATCAATCATAGCACATACCAGCATTGGTAAGACTACTGTACTTAACGAACTCATTTATCACTTTGCCACAGAGACTGATGAGAAGATAGGTTGTTTCATGGTAGAGGATAACATTGATGAGACGATAAGGAAAGTAGTAAGTGTACACACAACAGAGAACTTACAACTTGTTAAGCCAACAGAACTAAATGTTGACACCATCATGGACAAGGCTATTGAGATAGGATTTGGTACAAAGATACAGTTACACAATGATGGTGGTGGTAGTATTGACCTTGAGGAAATGTTTTCTAAGATAAGATATTTTGTAAAAGGATTAGGTTGTAGTATAATATTGGTAGACCCATTACATACTGCAATTAAAAACCTAAGTAATGAGAACATTGAAGAAGTCATGGACAGATTCATAAAGCTATGTAAAGAAACTAAGTGTGCAGTCATACTGAGTACACACACAAGGAAGCCTGATGATGGCTCACATCCTCATAAGATTAGTGAGTATGATGTTAAAGGTAGTGGTGCTATACCTCAGGCCTGTCACACTAACATACTATTCTCAAGAGATAAGTTAGCAGAGGATGATTACACTAAGAACTCAACACGCATTAGAGTACCCAAGCTAAGAAGAACAGGTCAGACAGGAGAAGCCGGTTGGACATACTTTAATCCTGAGACAGCTAGGCTAGAGAAAGGTGTTAACCCTGATGTGGGCGGATGGAATAATGACGCAGACTTTTAGTTGCGACATAGAAACTGATGGTATAGAAGCCACTAGAGTGTGGTGCGTAGCAGTGCAAGATATTTACACCGAAGAAACACAAGTATTCTATGAGTCTAAAGACTTTAACGAGTGGATAGACTCACAGACGTTGGTGTTTCATAATGGCATAGCATTTGACATCCCTGTACTTGCAAAAATATGGGGCACAGACTTTAGTAGCACAACGATAGAGGACACGCTAATACTCAGTCAGCTAGACAGTCCACGCAGAGAGGGTGGCCACTCATTAGCTAACTGGGGTGAGTACTTAGGCTATCCTAAGGGAGACCATGAGGATTGGTCAAAGCTAAGTGATGAGATGGTTGAGTATTGTTTGAGAGATGTAGAGATAACAACTAAGGTCTACAAACTCATGAAGCAAAAGAGATTAAGTGAGGATGCCAAGCAATTAGAGTATGCCACTAAAAGACACTGCTCTTGGCAAGAGAGGACAGGTTGGCTCTTTGATGAGCGAGGTGCAATAGAAATACTACAACAAGTTAATGATGACCTACGAAATGCAGAGGAAGAAGTACATAAAACATTTAAGCCCCTACCTGTGTGGAAAAGCAAGAAACCAGTGGAGCAGAGATTTAAGAAGGACTTTACTAGAACCAAGGGATACCAAGCAGAGGTAGACTTGCAATGTCATACCAATGAAGAAGGTGACTATGGTTACTGGGCATACCCTGAACTAAACTTGGGTAGCAGACAACAGGTGGGCAGACATCTTATGCACTATGGCTGGAAGCCTGAGGTGTTTACTGAAACTGGCAGACCCAAGGTTGATGAGTCCACACTCAAGGATGTAGACATACCTGAGGCAAAGTTGATTGGTCGTTACCTCATGTTGCAAAAGAGACAAGGTCAGATTAACTCATGGCTTGATGCTGTAGATGAGAGAACTGGTAGGATACATAGCAGAGTACATACTATGGGAACTGTGACTCACAGGATGAGCAGTAGCAATCCAAACCTACAACAAGTAACTGCTAGTGGCAAAGAGTATGGCTCTGAGATGAGAGCCTTGTTTACTGTGCCTGAGGATAAGGTGCTAGTAGGTGCTGACCTCAGTGGACTAGAACTAAGATGCCTCGCCCACTATATGAGAGATGAGAACTATACACAAGAGATACTAACAGGTGACATACACACTGCCAATCAGAAGTCAGCCGGATTAGACACAAGAGATAAGGCCAAGACATTTATCTATGCATTCCTCTATGGTGCGGGCGATAAGAAGATAGGTAGCATAGCGGGTGGCGGTATAGAAGAAGGCAAGGTGCTTAAGAAAAACTTTCTTGATAATACACCCGCCCTTAAGGTACTCAGGGAAAGAGTAGGCAAGGCATCAGACAAGGGATACCTCAAGGCATTAGATGGCAGACACGTCAGAGTTAGGAGCGAACATGCCTCACTTAACTTTCTACTACAAAGTGCGGGTGCTATAATAAGCAAGAGAGCATGGGTTATTTTTCACTCGCTTGCACTACACTTAGAGTACAGGCAACTGGGTGTTATACATGATGAGATACAATTAGAGTGCAGTCCTGATGATGCAGATGAGATTGGCTCATTGGTTGTCAAGGCCATGGAGCAGACAACAGATTATTACAAACTAAACTGTCCAATAACTGGAGAGTATAAAATAGGGAGAAGTTGGAATGAAACACATTAAAATTACAAAAGAAAATGTTAACTTGGCTAATGAAATGTCAAGTGATATGGGCATTTTAAATAATTCAATAACAAAAGGAAAAGGAAATGTAATTGGGTTTTTAGGTGAGATTATTGTGGCAGAGGAACTAGGAATTTCCTTGAACAATACTTATGACTATGATTTAGTATTTAATAACAAAAAAATAGATGTTAAAAGCAAGAGGGTAACATCAGCACCTAGAGATTACTATGAATGTTCTGTAGCCGACCTGAATACTAAACAAAAGTGTGACTTTTATGTCTTTACCCGAATAAAAAATGATTTGTCAGAAGGGTGGATATTAGGCTACTTAGAAAAAGAAAAGTATTTAGAAGACTCAAAGTTTTTAAAGAAGGGGAGTATAGACCCTGACAATAATTGGAAAGTTTCAACAGACTGCCATAATTTACCTATAAGCAAATTAAAGGATATAAGGGAACTAGTTAAACATGAAGGATAATGAATTTAAAGTGCAATGGAATGAGAATAGAAAGAAAGATAACATCAATCCGGAGCATTACACACAAGGGATAGAGTGCATAGATTATATCACTTCAAAAAACATGAGTTTTCTGGAAGGCAATGTGATAAAATATGTAACTCGTTACAAAATGAAGAATGGATTAGAAGATTTAAAGAAAGCACAATGGTATTTAAATCGGCTAATAGAAATTACAACAAGAGAGGAGTAAGAAAGTGGAAAAGAGTATAAATACTATAATACCCGATGTGTACGAGGTGATGAAGTCAAAGAATTATTCTGGAGACCTAGACACTATAGCTATGCAATGTGGTAGAGAGGTTGAACAAGCAATTAAGAATGCTTTTGAACCTTATGAAGCAAAGACAAACTTGAGAATGTCTAGCATTGGTCGTTGTGAAAGGGCACAGTGGTATACTGTGAAGGGGTACACACCAGAGGAGATAGATGGGAGTGTGTACCTTACCTTTCTACAAGGTCATGTGCTAGAGGCTATGCTTGTGGCCTTGATTAAACTGTCAGGACACTCAGTGACAGACCAACAGAAGAAACATACTGTAGAGGGAGTGGATGGTTCTCAAGATTGTACTATTGATGGAGAACTTGTAGATATTAAGACCGCTAGTGCTTGGTCTTGGGATAACAAGTTTGCCGAGGATGGTATTAAAGATGATGGCTTCGGCTACATCAAGCAACTATCAGCCTATGGTAAAGGAGACAACAGAAAGCATGGATACTTCCTTGCTTTAAATAAAAACAAATCAACTCTCAAGTTGTGCAAACAGGAACTTGAACAAGATGTAGATACTTTTATTGTTGACCTTAAAAATAAAATGGCCTCGGATACACCGCCTATGAGAATAGCTAACGCTACTACTATGACAAAAAGTGGAGAAGAAAAGTTATGTATGACTTGTGCTTTCTGCGGATTTAAGAATGATTGTTATGGTAGCTTAGATGCTAGACCTATTCCATCTGGCAAGATAACCAATTATTTTGTTGACAATAAAGGAGCAAGTTTTTGAAGCTACTACCAGAGTTGAAGGCTTTTATCTCTGCCACTTATGACACTTGTTTAATATGTGATGAGTTAGAGATAGAGCCTGATGAGTTACTTGATGCATTTGAAGGTAAACTTATCGAGAAAAAAGATAGATTCTTAGAGGACTTCGAGGAGACTGAATGGAATACATAGAGATAAGCCTAGCTTTTATGTTACTAGGTGCAGTTGCTATTTACTTTACACACAAGAGAGCATATGACAAAGGAATAACAACAGCAATACTGTTACATAGAAACGGAAGATTAAAGTACAAAGATTATTATGACGAGAATGGCGATAAGATGGTTGACATTGAAATCGCACCACTAGAGGATGAAGAATGAACATACTACCCAATGACTACCAAAATTTTATAGCACTGAGCAGATATGCAAGGTGGCTACCTGAGAAGAACAGAAGAGAAACGTGGCAAGAAACAGTTGCTCGATACTTTGACTTCATGGAAGAACATTTAAAAGAAAACTGTAACCATGAGTTAGTACCTAAGACTAGAAAGATATTAGAAGATGCAGTATTAAACCTAGAGGTTATGCCAAGCATGAGAGCACTAATGACCTCAGGCAAAGCACTTAAAGACAACAACATAGCCGGATATAACTGTGCATACCTAAGCGTTGACCATCCAAAAGCATTTGATGAGTGCTTATACATTCTAATGCATGGTACTGGTGTAGGGTTTAGTGTAGAAAGACAATTCATTTCTAAGCTACCCGAAGTACCTGAGGAAATGATAGATGTAGAGGACACAGTGGTGGTACAGGATAGTAAAGAGGGTTGGCAGTCTGCGTTTAGAAAACTTATTACTTATTTGTACAATGGTGAAATGCCTAAGTGGGATTTTTCTAAGATAAGACCCAAGGGTTCTAGGTTAGCTACCTTTGGTGGCAGAGCAAGTGGACCTGAACCATTGCTTGATTTATTTAACTTCGCTACTAACTTATTTAAAGAGGCAGTAGGAAGAAAGCTAACAAGTTATGAGTGTCATAGAATGATGTGTAAGATAGCAGAGGTGGTAGTCGTAGGTGGTGTGCGTAGGTCAGCACTTATATCTCTATCAAACTTAACTGATGAGCGTATGCGTAACGCTAAGTCAGGTCAGTGGTGGTCAGACACACCGGAAATGGCACTCAGTAACAACAGTGTATGCTATACAGAGAAGCCTGACATGGGTATATTCATGAAGGAATGGACTTCTCTTTATGAGTCTAAGTCAGGTGAGCGTGGCATCTTCAACAGAGAAGCGGCTATCAAACAAGTAGCATCCATAGGTAGAAGAGATACTGAGCATGACTTTGGTTGTAATCCATGTAGTGAAATAATCCTAAGAGATGGTCAGTTTTGTAACTTAACTGAGGTAGTCATACGGGCAGAAGACACACAGAAAGATATACTCCGTAAGGCAAGATTAGCCACCATACTGGGCACGTTTCAAGCAAGTCTTACCAACATTAAAAGACTTAGACCGAAATGGGTTAAAAATACAGAAGAAGAAGCCTTGCTTGGAGTGTCATTAACTGGTATAATGGACAACAGTTTTATGAATGGTAGCAGTGGAGACAGAGGCTACTATGGTAAAAGAAGTTTACCTGACTTCCTTAGTGACGTAAGAAAAGAAACAGTTAAAGTCAATAAGGACTGGTCAGAACTACTAGGTATTAGTCAAGCTACTGCAACAACAGCGATTAAACCTAGTGGCACAGTCAGTCAATTAGTAGACAGTGCAAGTGGTATACACACTAGGCACAATGACTACTATTTCCGTAGAGTAAGAGCAGATGCTAAAGACCCTATCGCTCAACTTATGGAAGACCAAGGCATACCTTGTGAGGCTGATGTAATGAAACCTAATAGCGTTAAAGTCTTTACCTTTCCAATGAAAGCACCCAAAGGTGCTGTACTTAGAAATGAAAGGACTGCTATCGAACAGCTAGAACTATGGCTTACCTATCAAAGATATTACTGTGAGCATAAACCTAGCGTTACTGTTAGTGTAAGAGAACATGAGTGGATGGAAGTAGGTGCATGGGTATATAAGCACTTCGATGAAGTCAGTGGTGTAAGTTTCTTACCACACTCTGACCATTCTTATCAACAAGCACCTTATGAGGATTGCACTAAGAAACAGTATGATGAACTGGCTAAGACAATGCCTAAGTCTGTTGACTGGGATTTGATTAGCGAGTACGAGCTGACGGACATGACAGTAGGCACTAAGACTTTAGCGTGTACTGGTAGTGTGTGTGAACTTGTAGATTTAGTTGAAGAAGAAAGAGACGTAGAATAATTCTTTAGCTATTTAAAAATGTTAGACTAATATAGGAGTAAAATATGTTAGATAAGATAAAGAATGGTGCTGACGGAGCGATAGATGTTGGCATCAAACTGATAAGCCTTTCAATTATATTGCAGATTATCTTCGGTCCGAAGGTAGCCTTCCTTACAGGAGATGTAATTGGCTCTATACTAGGCATAGTTTGGACTTTAGGAAACGGTGGACTGGCTGGCATTATCGCAGCTGTCATCATATGGAGATTACTCGACAAAGATATAGTCGATGAACTCAAAGACTAAGTCTAAAAACTCTTGGGGTCTTGTCCGTCTGGATGAGACTTCCAAGTTATACTTGACACTCAAACAACAAAAGAAAAAAACAAACCCAAGACTTTGGCAAACAGACTGGAGAAAATAATGAAGTTACTAATTGTACCACTTCTTATTGCTACCTTAACAGGATGTAATGCTTTTGAAGAAAAGCTACTACTACACAAACAACAACAAGAACAAATAATATGCTCTCCACCTGAGGCTACGTTGTGCATAGGGTGGAAAGTATGAAACAAAAAGGAATACTGCCCTTGCCTGTGTTCACTAGAGGCAGAGGGGAAAAGAAAAGGGAACACTTAGTTAGTTTAAACAACTTCTTTCCTATGCATTACATACAAAAGAACAATGTTAAACGAGCCTATCATGATACTGTTATGGATTGGGTACAAACACTGCCCAAGTACAAGACCATACAGCCACACTACAAGCTATACTTTAAAACAAAACACAAAAGAGATTTAGATAACTATACATTTACTATGCATAAGTTTCTTATGGATGCATTAGTAGAAGGTGAAGTCATTGAAGACGACCACTACGAGATTGTAACTAAGGTTACTACAGAGATTGGTGGATTAGATACGGACAACTATGTTGTTGTTGAAATAAAAGGAGAGGAACTTGTCACTAAACAAGAGCAAGGACATAAAAGAACTAAAGAAGTTTGATGTTGACTTAGAGTTTGGTCAGCAGTGGGAGAAGCACATAGATGAGATGTTCTCAGGTGCTAAGAAGTGCGAAGTTAAAACAGAGAGAGATAAGTGGGCAACTACAGGGAACATCTGTATCGAGACTGAAAGCTATGGTAAGCCATCAGGATTAACTAGCACAGAGGCTGAGTTATGGGTACATAATTTAGTTAAAGATGGAGAGCTATGCTGTAGCCTAGTGTTTAACACAGACAAACTACGAAAGACAATGGAAGAAATGAAACCTTACACTGTCATGGGCGGAGACAACAAAGCATCTAAGATGTACTTAGTTAATATAGCTAAGCTCTTGAAGGCTGTTTCTTCTTAGACCCTTTCTTTTTATCATAACCCCAATTAATATTTGACAAGCCTTTGTCAATAGCCTGTTGTAATGGCGGAGATTTTATATTCTGAAATCCCGGTTGGTTATCTAAGTCTATACATTTTCTCATTACTAATCTCCTAAGAAATATTCTTGTCCAATTCTACCAGTAGTGGCATTTAAAAATATCTTGTACATTTCTTCCGCAGTATCTCCCATAGGTTCATCACCCATTATCTTTTTCAAGAAACCATCAACGTATGCCGGACCCGGTCCTGCAATGTAACCTGCAACTTTAGCATCCCCAAGCTCTCCTATCAACGGAATACCCACAGCACTTACTGTTTCTAAGACACCCCTTTCTTCCTCTACTCCTTTAATAGCATCCTTGATTGCCATAGCTAATGCAGCCATTCCTATTGCAGCACTTATGGATGAAATCGCAGCCATTTTGCCAACGAAATCAGAAGAACAGAACTTAGGATTTAACTTAGCGTTAACTCTCCTAGCTATTGTATTACCAAATAATATAGGGAAAGATTTAAGCTGAGCAATTAACATGAGATTAGGGTCTGACATCCAAAGTGGCCGATTACCAGCAGTAGGCTCAAGTGCTACGTCTGTTGTTATTTTACGCATCCAAGGAATCATTACATCTCTTACGGAAATAGTATTACCTTTTGAATTTATAAATGTACTGTCTAAGAATGCATCATCCAATATAGCATTCTTAATGTTACCATTAGCAAGAGCACCTACCTTTTCAAAGTCTGACATGCTTAATCCATTTTCTTTTAGCTCTTGTAACAACAATCTTTTCTTTGTCTTACTTAAATTATTCATGTTGTTTAACTGGTCTTGTATCATATTTAAACCAGCAGCAGCAGTCCATACTCTTACAGCATTTGTGTACTGTGTTAAAAACATAGCACCCGGACTACGGAAGAAATAGTTTAATGCAACATTCCTATCCCCTGCCATTAGTTTGTCTATTCTTTCAGACATTTGTGGTTGCATTGCCATGCCCATAACCCTAAGCAAATCTCGGCCAAAAGAAGTTCTTGCATCTTTTCCTTCCGCTCCTCCATAAATAGAACGAGCTAACCCTTTTAACGCATACCCAGCTACAGTAGGTGAAGCCTTAAGCATGTTGTACCATCCAGCCCTTTGTCCAATCCACATAGGTTCAGTCCAAGAACTTATAGTAGCTAGTCCTAAGTAACTAATAGAAGTTACTGTAGACAAACCTTTCATAGCTTGTATAGCAGCCCGTTGCTCAGGTGTCTTTGGTTTTTTGTACACATTATGGTATGCATCATAAATGCCCCATAGTTTTTCTACTTGAGCTGAGTCAACTGCACCTGATTTAATTAAAGTGTTAATAGCATCGTTATACCTATTAGCTTTGTCTCCACCAAATGCCTCTGCTGATGCCATTCTTGTAACAGCACTAAACAAGTACCTTTCTATAGAATCTAATGTATCTTCATTTCTAAACTCAGGAGAAAGATTATCCCACTTACCATCTCTTGCTCTTTCAAAAGAAGATATTCCCATGCCACCATCTGTAGCTTCTGCCCTAATTTGCTCAGAAGTAAATACATTTGGGTCAACATCATTTAATACATTTTGCAATACTAAATCTGCTTCGACTGTTTTAAGACCAACATCTCTTACTAAACTTTCTTTAAATCTTTCTGGATTCTTTTTTACTTTTTTGTAATCAATACCTCTGCTTAAGTAACCTTCTTGGTGTCCAATAGTTAAACCATCTTTGCCCAGTGTTTTACTTAAAGCCTGATAAATACTTTCTTGTATATCAGCAATGTCTTTTATACTAGCATCTAATTCTTTTTTCTTTCTTTTACCTAAAGCTCTAGTTACTTCAGCTTCAGCTTCTTGTAAATTGTACAAAGGACTAGCGTTGCCTTCTTCTAATTTAGCTGCTATATATTTATTAACAGAAGGTCTAACACTACTGGCCATTTCTCCCATAAGTGCAACATGCCGAGTCCATTTATTTTTAATCTTCTCAAACTTGTTTATATAATCACCTATGTACTTATGTCTTAATGTTTCAAAAGACTTAGATACATTTTGAGATTCACCGCTTCCAGTAGAAACATCTGTAATTGGAGAAGCCACAGCCATAAATGCTGCCATTTCTTTACCTGTCTGTACTTTGTTTCGTATATCAGGAAGACCATCCGTTGCTCTTCTTAGTAACACATTAGCAGCTGCGTCTTTAATATTAGTAAGAAACCCTTTAGGGTCTTCCTTTGCATTAAACAGCTCAGGAATTACATCCTCTACATTTGCATCAATGTCTTTTTTAGGTGGCCTAATATTCACCATTGCATCTGGCTGTCTAACAACTGGACCTACACCAGCAGTAGCCACACCTGCTCCAGTCATTGTATTAAATTGTTTTAGTAACTCATCATACTGTTTTTTATATTGGTCTACGTTTAAAGTATATTGTTCACCAGCAGCAGCTTTTCTGCGAGCATCTTCAAAGTCTAAAATTAATTTATCTTTTTTACGACTTCTGTTTACATCTGTAGCTTTACTAAGTGCAACAGGAGAACCATAGACACCACCACCAGCAGCACCTACTACAAAATCAGTAGCTAAATCATTCTTGTCTAACCCTTCTAAGCCTAATGCAGAAGTACGCATTGTGTTTATTTGTTGTGCAGTTTCTGTAGCACCTTCTATGCCTGCTGACTGAGCAGTTTGTTTTGCCCCTTTGTACAGCATAGCACCTATTTTTTCTTTATCTGTTTTTTTTAAATTCTTAGCTATTTGCTTTAAAGATTTCTTAGCAGGCAATCCTGCTTTGTTTAAAGACCTAGCCCATACATTAGGAAGTACAAAATCTAATCCTGCATTTTGTATAGCAGTCCAACTAGCCCTGCCTATTTCCTTATCTGTTAATTCATCTACTGTTTTATTATCAGCAGCAGCATGTGTTTCTACTGCTTCATCTAATAACATTAAATAGTTTAATCCGGCAGCAGCACCTGTTATACCAGCACCAATAAGTTTAGTAGCACCCGGCCCTTTCATCATAAGATTTTGACCTAGTGTTAAACCAAACATAGTTATTGCAGAAGCAGCACCATTCTCTGCTAACTTCTCACCAATAAATCCCGGCATGTCTGACAAAGACTGGTCAAATATTCCTCCCTCATACTCAGGAATATATTCTTCCATGCCTTGCTCACCTGCCTGTTGCATTTTACCTGCGTAATCTCTTACGTTTAAAGGAAGCTCAGTACCCATTCTAGGCAACAACTCAGACAAGCCCCTGCCTGATGCCCTCATTAATCTATCTATTGAATAATCAAAAGCTGAGCCACTACCACCTGAATTAAAATCAAAGTTGTTATAATAGTCTTTACTTAGTTCAGGAGACGAAGCACTGCCAAAATCAAAATCGGCAAAAGGATGTTCTTCTTCTTCTTTTCTTGTAGCCATTTACTACCTCTATTTAGTTGCTGCTGCTCTTGCTGCTGCTTGGTCTCTTTCGTCTTCTAACAATTTCATTATTTCTGCATGCGTAAGTATAACACCATGTCTAGTAAAAGCTGCGTTTTGTATAGTTCTATATCTGCCTATCATATTAGAAGCTGCTTTTTCTCTATCAGCTTCGCTTCTAAATTTAAACCATCCCTTTTTCGGTGTAAATATATTTTCTAAATCTTCTCTGCTCATGTCAACAGCATTAAATGCAGCAGTGTCTGGCTTACCAGCAGCAGCCTTAGTTGCCTGAGCTTTTTCATAAGCTACTAAAGGATTTTCTCCCCTGTCTTGTAAGTTTCTACCATAGTAATCCATAAGCATACCTAACTTATTTATAGTAGCTGGGTCTTTCATGCCTGCTTTAAATCTATCAGAAAAACTTTTCTTTGCTTCTTCTTCTTCTTTACTTCCTCTACCCTTAGCTAAATCATCTGCTGCTTTTTCATCTGCTATTCTTTGCTCTTCTTCAGTTTTAGTTTCAGTTGTTTCTTCTTCAGGTGTTTCGCCTGTTATATTAAAAATACCTCTGTCAAGTTCTGCTGTAATAGACTCTTGAAAAGGTAAATCTTCAGCTTCTAATGCTTCTGTTACAACATTACCAGCATAACCTGCTTTGGCAGTAGTTTTTATAGGTGATTTACCCATTTTCTTTAAATACTTGTTAATAAAATACATTACTGTTCCAGTACTTGCAGCTTTTACAGGATTTTCTTGTATAAACTTAACAGTAGCAGCCCTTAACTCTGGGTCAGTCATGTTTTTTATCATTGTAGCAATCTCAGGAGCAGGGTTTAACACATCGATTAAACCACCTACATAAGGAGTTTCAGCTAATTCTGCTGAGTTACTTATCCAAGCATCCGGACTTGCTAAGTTTTTAAAACCACTTATTATATTGTCTCTATCTAAAGAACCAACTTGTCCAACAGGAACTTCTTCTATTTCTTCTCTATTAAAAGCATTGCGAACTTGGTTTATTTCTGAGAATGTACCTCCTACTGCATCACAAGATGCTTTGTCATTAGCAAATGGAACTAATGCTCCATTAGCATTTGTACAATAACCCATTATCTTTCTCCTTTAAATTTGTAATTCATATTTGTTTCCTAAGCAAAAAGATTTCTAACATCTCTGCGTGTTGAAAAACTGTTGTTTAAATTTCCTGTGCTGTATCCTCCTGATGGAGCAACTGGTCTAGGTGCTGGTGTAGGTGCTGGTGTAGGTCTCCTAGCTGCATCTTGTACCGCAGCCCTAGCATCATTAGTTTTCTTTACTGTTGCTGCTGTTTGTTCATTAACAAGATTTGTTCTAGCTTCAGTAAAATCAGTTACTTCTTTTAATACTTCAGCATACATGTTATTAAACTTAGTATCATTCTCTAACCTAGCAATGTCATCATAAATTTCATTAAGAGTTTCTTCTTTAGGACCAGCAACTGGCTCTGGTGTTACTGGTTGTGTACCTAAATCATCATAATTTTTATAGTAATTGCCATCACTGCTTTGATACAAATCTTGATTATCCATTTCTGCTTGAGTTAATGGTTGATTAAACAACATACTATCATCAAAAGAATAATCTGCTCTAGATTCTATTGGTGTTTTGTCTTGTAAAAATGTATCAGGTATTCCCATTTTACCTACAAAGTTTCCATCACTATCTCTACTAAATGTAGGCTCAATAAACAAACCATCTCTTAATTCTTCTGTTGTTAAATTAAGTGCCATTTGGTCAGCCATATTTTGTAGTTGGTCAGCCTGTTCTTGAACCGTTGGTTGTCTAGGAAGAGTTGATGGTTGCATACCTAACTCGACATCAGCAGTGTCATCCATTGCTGGAGCATATGGTATACTTCCTATTTGTCCTTGTTGCATTCTATTTTGTTCTGCTAATATAGCTTGTTGTTCAGGGCTTAAAAATATAGAAGTCTCTGCATTGTTAGGACTAGGAAACATAGTACTAGGCGGTGGGTTGTTAGGCCCAAATATACCCATCTCATCTATTGTTTGCTGGTATGTTAAATCTCCAGCAGAGTTAGGTGGTCTAGGTGTTATACCATTAAATGCAGGCATGCTAACATCAGCACTTACCGGTTGTACTCCTTCTGGCAATTCAACTGCTGGCATATTTATAGCAGCATCCGCTACTCCTGCTGGTTCTGTATATCCTTCACCAAACTGTCCTTCATAATAAGGATTTATTGCATTAGCAGGTGTACCAAAGATACTATAATCTGCACCACCTGTTCTTAATCCTTGCCCATAAGTGTACTCATCTAAGCCACCCGGACCAGTATAATTAAATAAAGACGAGTCATTGTATGCAGACAAATCTGGTGCGTATATAGTTCCAGAAGGTGTGCGTTGTCTAAAAACTTTTGGAGTTAATACTGGTGTTGTTGGTACTGCATTTGCTACAACAGCAGCATTGTTTCCTCCAGTAGTATTTACTGGCGATGGATTTCTGCTTGGCTCTGATGGAGTTGTGTTAGGAGGTATAGGATTAAAGCTCCAGTCTGGACCTCTTGAGCCACCATATGCCTCATACTCATAGTTTGCTTGCATATCATCTGCTGGTATGTCATATGTTAAGTCCATATTATTACTCATCCAGTTACTATCATCAAAAAGACTTGGAGACTGTACTGGATTAAAATTATTCCAAGGACCGGGGCCACTAGTGTTCTGTGCTGGGGTAGACACCGGAGCAGTATAAGGAGAATGCACATCTGTTGGATATGGGTTTTCGTACCTATCTGCTAAAGTAATTTTTATAGGGCCTATTGCCATTTTATCTCCTTAAAATAAACTATACATTTGAGCTAAACCACCTAAGTTACTCATAGCACTAGCACCCGGTGTTGTAGATATGGATTGTCCAGCGTTTCCAACTAAAGGACTAAACCCTGTAATACCAGACTGATACTGTTTTAATTGCTGGTATGGTAAATTTTGCTCAAACTCTTGTTGAGCCATAGCATCTTGTATTAATGCCTGCTCTCTTTGTTGCTGTTGACCACCGGAAGCACCTAATGCACTATAAGGACTAAAGCCAGCTTGCATTAAACCACCAGTCATTCCTAATGTAGCTCTTTGCTGTCCTAATCCTTGTCCATATGCATTACTATATATCTGTGCTGCTGCTTGGTTAGCTGCGTCAGCTGCCCCTGCTATAGCATTACCTTCTGCAATACCTTGTCTGCCACCACCATAACCTCCTGACATAATAGCACCACCTCGTATGTCTGCTAAATTATCTTGTACACTTGACATTGCTCTATCTGCTGCTGCCTGTGCCATATTATTAACATATGGGTTATTAGCCACGTCAATCATACTAGGGTCAAGGTTTTGCTGATAAGCACTTAACGCAGGATTCATTATACTAGGAGCACCTTGTGTTGCAAAGTCTCTAATACCTTGTTGTGCTGTTAATTGGTCTGGTGTAAACCCTGCTTGTGTTTGACCACTGTAGTATTGAGGTGTGTTGTTGTTATATAAATTAGCAGCTTCTTTAAAGCCACTTTCCATATAAGGTACAGCGACATCCCAAGGGTCTTGGTTTACTGTACTTGTGTTGTCACCTTTAGACATTGTTTATCTCCTTTGCAAATAATCTTGTTTGTTCTTTATAGTTAATATCTTTAAGTACCTTTCCCCATCCTTTGCGACCAAATAGTTCTACATACTCACAATTGTTTTCTTTTCCAAATGCATTTAGGAGTGCATCTGCTTCATCTCTCCATGTCATAAATTCTTTTCCACTTAATAATAATACACATAATATGTTTTTCTGTGGATATTTACTAATCTTTGTAACAAAAGCACCTTCTACATCTTTACCTATTTTTACCCAAAGCTGCATATTCTTTGATTTACAAGCACTTTTTATGTCACTAGTACTATACTCGCCTAAACCATGTTTCAAGGCTGCATTCAAGTATTCTTCAACAAGAGGCCACCAAGCCTCTACACTCTCTCCCTTAATCCCTTCAATCAAAGTTTACTCCACGCTCCTGTGCTTAAGTATAAATACAATCCTTCACCACTACCGGGATTCCAGTTAGTGCCATCTGCGTACCTAACATCTCCAGCTCTTGGTTTTGATGGAACTACATTAGATTCTTCAAAATGTCCATCAGCTATGTTACCTATTATAGCAGACATCCTAGAAAACTCTTGTCTTAAATATGCAGGTAAATCCTTTGCATCATCAGGTACTGGTGCAGGAGAATAACGAATCATACTCCCTTACCTCTGTTTCCTGACGGACTCCAATGTACTTCTAAGTTAGCTAATGCCCATGTGTTTGCATCAGTAGACTCTGCCCTAATGCCTACATAATTTCCTGTGGCTCTTACTGGTATCTCTGAATGTACACCACTAGTAAATGTATATGGTCCTTTCCATGTTGTGCCTTCGTGTGGCATCATCTCTTGACCTACATAAAAATCTACTGAACCTGTACCACTTATTCTCGGTACAATTTTTTGTATAGTCTTAGTACCCGGATACCCTAAATTCATATGTTCTTTTTCTACATATGCTCTAAAGTTTGTTCCTGCATTCTGATTACTACCTAACACATATAATTTAGTAGCACTTGTAGCAGCTAATAATAAACTAGGTTTAAGTGGTGAATCCCAAGACTCACTGTCTGTGTCCCAGTCTCCTGTTTCTGACCAGTCACTTGTACTTACTGTGTCTACAATGCCCCAAGAAATATAACTTACATAAGGTAAGTCTCTTTTAGACCAACTGTTGTTTCTAAAATTGTATACATAAGCTGTGTCTGCAAAAGCATTTGTGTCATTAGTGTTAGATACAAAGCATACCCACATCTCATTCTTTTCTCTGTCCGCAGCTACAAAAGTTCTTGTCTTGTAGTCTGGGTGCATAGAATTAAACAACTCGTCTCTAATTTGCTGGTCTACAATTGATTCTTTAGTTTGACCATCATGTACATATACATCATCCTCAGACACCACAAAATGCTTGTTATCAAAACTTTTTGCACAGTGCCTACCTAGTATACCAACATCATCAAAAAGTTGCCTAAATCCAAATATAGACTGTCCACCTTCAAACGCCATAGACCAAATTGAATCTTCTTTATATATAATATTAACGTCACCTAGTGGCAAACAATCAATTACATAACCATTAGACTGTGATAAATCTACATAGCCAGCATCTTTAGTTGCATCTGCTGGATTCCAAGTAGTAGGTACTGTACCACCTTCTGCTGGATGTGACCACTTAACTCTAAATGGGTAACGTGTGCCTGATTCTGTTGTGTCTAGTGCTACTAAGAATCTTTTAAATGGTCTAATAACTTGACAGCTTGTACTAGCAGGCCAGTTAGTTAGGTCAGCAAAGTTAGACGATGCTGTTCCTAGCATTTGCGGGTCATCAACACCATTGTTAAGTATAGCTACACCACCCAAAACTCCACCGTTCCATCCTTTAGCAGCAGTAGCTGAATAGTCACCACCACTAGAACGAGTTACATCAGCGTGAGTTGTTGTAGTTCCAGATGTACTTACCCTGTATATTTTAGTTAAGCTAGGGTAAATCCAATAGTCAGTAGTTGTAGTGTTAAAAGGCAATAACCAATAAGGTGCTACTGTAGGTGTACCGAATACTTGTTGTTGTCCTAATACTTTAGCAGTTTTGTCATTGTCAAATTGTATATTATTACCATCAGACCACTGCGTTTCTGGTAATTCATAAGAATCAATATCTCTGTTAATTCCTGTAGGGTTTAATACTGTTACTTGTGCTGGCATTTAGAACCTCTGCATATTAGGCGGACCATAGCTTTTAAATACTGGTGCAGAAGCTGCTTTTCTTCTTGCCCCTACATTTCCTCTACCACCCCTGCCACCTTTAATTGTTGTTGACCTAGCAGGCCCAAACTTTGTTATGTTTCTAGGTGTATTCATAGCAGCTAATTGTGATTGTTGTTGTGCCTGTTGTTGCTGCCTTTGTTGTATTGCTGCTTGTGCTTTAGCTGCTGCTTGTGCTTTAGCTGCTGCTTCTTTTTCTGATGCTATTCTAGCTACTTTAGTAGCATAGTCTTCTACATTAATTGTGCCTTTAGTAAAGTTTCCTTTAGCTCTAGGACCACCTAATGCTGTAATGTCAAGACTAGATGTACTTGGTGAATTAAAAAGATTATACACATTGCCACCAAATTCATACATTGCATCTAAAGCAGGTGCATTGCCACTTTGTCTTAAACCTTCTATATTGTCAACAGATTGTAAAAATGCATTTTTTCCAAAAGTACCAAAAGGATTGCTAAGGTTTCCATCCCATATACTGCTATCAGCTATGCCATCCATTTGTTGGTATGCAATGCCTGCCAAAGCTGCTGGAATTCCACCTAAAGGCAAATTACCTTTTGCTAACTGACCATAATCTTTTCCAGAGCGTATATGGTATCCATCAGTAGCATCTGAAACAGCATTATTTACAATTGTTTGATTGTGGTAAGGTTTTCCTGCTAAATGTCTTTTAAGTTCTTCTTCCGTCAAATCAAAACCAGCAGCCAATTTATTTAGCCCTAAAATTCCCGCTCCATATAATGTATCTTTTACAGCCATGTATCTCCTAGCTCATGTTTAAACCGTCAACAACTGCGTACCAGTTAGCACCGTTGTCAATCGTTTCAAAGGTAAGAATGTCTATTCCGCTTGTTGTTAATGTAGGTGTAGTACCACCAGCAAACTTAACACTGCTTGGCCAAGGGTCTGCTACTGTACCACCATTAGTTAATATTAGTTTAAACTTACCATATATGCCAGATGTTGGTGCGTTAGTTATTGTAAACGCTCCGCCACTTGCAAGTACAGCAGTTACTACATTGCCTAGTGCAAAGTTAATTGCTGTTGAGGTACTAACTGTACCTACTGCATTAACAATTTCTGTTTGCTTCTTGGTCTTTAAATTAGTTGTTGTTCCTACAGCATCAGCAGTCACAGTTCTTGATGCCTCTACTGTGCCTAGTGTTGGTACATCATTGTAGTTTAGCTCTGCTGTTGTGCCAGTGTAACCATCTATCTTATTTATTTCTGTGTGCGTAGCTGTTACAGCACCAGCAATGTTGGGAAAGGTAGCAGCTACTGCTGACTTAACTAGTCTTATGTGGTCATCGCCTTGACTTCTTGGGTCTGTACCGGTAGGGTTTGTTGCTACTAACCCGTCTATGTATGTTGTGGATTCTAGTGCCATGTTATTTTCCTTTTGCTAATTGTGCTCCAAAGTAGAACTCTATTATCATTGTAGCCCAGCCAAAGATTTCATCCATCTTTAATACTGAACCAGCTTGTATTTCTATATACTCCACTATGTCTGGTGTAAACTGTATACCAAAAAAACTAAAGCCTTTTATAGTGTTAGGTATTACTGTTGGTACATTAAAGAACACTGGAGCTACTTGTGTAAATATTATAAGTGCCAATATAACAAATATAATAACTCGCCTGTTAAGTGCAGCCATTGGACTTTCTTTGTCTGCTCTGTCTCTTGCTTGGTTAATAGAATCATTGCGTGCCTGCAAGTTCTGTATCATTAACTTTTGATTTTCTGCTGCTGCTTGACTCTTAAGTGCAAACAACTTAGCAACAAAACCTAGTGCTATTGGTGCTACATTTGTTAATAACGCTATCATACTGCTATCCTCATTGCTTCTATAATACCTATTTCAGACACTGCGTAATAGCCTATAGCACCAAAAAATGTCCACCTAATTTGATTTAAAGTGTTTACAATTTTTTGTATGCTTGCATTAGTGTCATCAACTTTACTGAACAACTTAGCAATCTGTGTAGAATGCTTGTCTAGTTGCACCTGAAGTCTCTTAGTTTCATCACTCACTTTTTGAATCCTCTTTTCATCTTAGCATAGGCTTTTTTGCTAATAGTAGAATTCTTTTTACTTCTACTTGTGCCAGCTTTTTTCCTAGCGTTTATGTTTGCGTACAGTCCTCGTCTAGCCATTACCACTTCACCTTGTTAGCCCAGTAAGCAGCAGACATCTTACCTTTTTTTATATTCTTAGCGTGTCTCGCTTTAAATGATGCTGACCTTTTGGTAGCGGTTCTGTCACCAGAAACTCCTTGTTGTCCAAATCTAATAGTCTTAACTTTACCACCCTCCTTGGCTACAACAACGTGGCTTTTAGTTTTGTGACTAGGTGTACGCTTTGGTTTGTTATATGCAGAAACCCCAGCTCTGGTTAGTCGTGAGTCTTTAGACATTACTTCTTTTTCATATGTGGTCGCTTAGTCATAGCTTTTTTCTTAACAGTTTTTTTAACAGGTGGTCTACCTCTTTTACTTCCGTATGTTCCCGGTCCGTATGGCATATTATTCTCCTAATTTGCTAATGGGTTATCTAATGACTGTTGAATACGATTTTCCATATCCAACTTTGTTTTTTCTACTTTAATTTCAAACCTATCTAGTTTGTCATCATAGTTAGTAAGTTTAGTGTCTACTGACTGTAGCTTACCATCTACCTTTGACTCAAGATTCCACTGTGCGTTTCTTAAATCAGTCATATCTTTCTTGAGTTCAATCTTAATTGCGTTAGCGTGTTCTTCTATTCGTATTACATCTGATGATGTCTTTGCCATCTGTCCAGCTATAGCGTCAAGGTCCAAATTTGCTATTCCTTCAACTTTCTGGTACATAAGAAAGCCACCATAAAGAGTACCAATAATCGTTGAAATAAAGGCAAATGCTGCAACTATACTTGTGCCACTTAAACGCAAACCAAACAAAGTAAGTTTCTTATCTTTTATGCCTTCGCCCTTGCTTACTAATTCTTCTAGGTCTGCCATTAGTTATCAAATCCATCTAGTTGTAATTGCTTAAGGTACTCTATCTCTTGCTTAAGTTTTTGTACTTCTAGTCTTCTGCGTTGTAATTCTAGTTGGTACAGTGTGTTGCAGTTTATTCTTTCGCTAGGTCCATCTAAAGGAATTATTATTCTGGCATACAAGCCTATGTCTTTAGTCTGTGGCCTGTCTCCTTCTTTGCCTATGATTGGTGTAATTGCGTTGTTTATTATCCCAGTCATACCTAACTCAAAGTTAGTAGTACCGCCTATACTATTCTTACAATCTAAGTCACCAGCTCTAATGCTGTCTGTGCCACTGCTGTATCCAGCACTTGGCAAAGAAAAGGTCATCGAGTTACTGTCTGCTATGGTTTGTGTGCAAAGCAGTAGTACCAAGTACCTTAACCATTTCACTTAAACCTCGAACATATCTTTGTTGCCACCATCGTTTTAGTCTCCCCATTCCCTCTAAGTTTAGACAACGAGCATATGTATTCTGCTTTGTCTTTGTTGCTTGAATTAATGTAAACATCAAACTTCACAGACTTCAAGTAATCCACCTTCATTATCTTGTAGTCAGTAACAAAAGGTATTGGCTTCCACTCTTCTGTAAATACCCCTACCTCATAAAACTCTACATCTTCCCTCTTGTTGAACAGCCTCATTGTAGTCTTGTGTACACCACTTATGTATGAAGTTTGCCACTTCGGGTAAGTAGGTGTCATTTCGTGAGCTGCTACAGATGTACATAACAGTGCCCACAGTATTACTGAGCGACACATTCAGCAACTACAATTGCTGTATACGCACCACCGGGAAATGCTTTCTGTTGTCCGCCACCATAAGTAGCTTCGGACTGAACATCTACCCACAAAGTCCCAGCGTGTGCCATAGCGTATTGTCTTAGAGCACCAGTGGTTGTACTAGCTGTCTGGTATCCATCAAAGTCACTGCCAGATGATTGTGCTACTGCTACTGCACCTGTCCAAGCAACGGTGTCACTTAAGCTAGGGCTAGAACTAAAAGAAGTAGGGTAGCTTACCTGTGCGTAATAAGCATTAGCAAGTGATACGTCAAACCTTACGATAGGTTTTTGTCCACCACTAGCTGGTGTTGTTGTAAGAGTGTATGCATTAGGGTTTCCATATACTCCGGGTGTGTCCGTGTTTACTGTACATCTAGACTCTACTGAGCCATTGATTTCTGCGTTAGCTTCTACTTTGCTTGCAAACAAAGAACAGCCAGTGAGGGCAAGAACTAAAGATGTTAATAATAATTTATTCATTTGTATTGTTCCTCTATCATTTTGTTATGTAGGTTATCTTGTGCTAAACTTCTTAATGCTCTTCTATTGTCTACAATTTCCCCACCTTGTAGTGCTATAGATTCAGGGTACATTTTACCAGAAATCTTCTTTTCGTAGTAACTGTTCACATTAGTAGCATCATTAATTGTTTGCAATAAAGCAGCTTGCGAGACTGTGTTAGCTATTGTCAAAGCATTTTCAGATGCAGCTAAAGCCATTTCTAATCTGCTTTCATTCTCTTCATCTTCGTCTTTCTCTTCCCTCTCTTCTTCTTCCTTTTCATACAAGTCACTGTCAGTTTCTTCAGTAGCGTCTATAACTGCGTCATCATCTAGTGCATCATACACTTCAATCTCAGGTATAACTGGCATAGGCTCGACATAGCCCGGACAACTTTCATCATTCTGTGGGTCAAAGCACTTATCAAATCTGTACATATAAACCACACTTGCATCCTCTATCGTACCAGTTCCTACTGTTTTAATAGAACCTGTGCCGAACTTACTGACTGGTGTGTATGGTAAGGGCACAAGTCTTTGTATCTTCATACCCGTACCATCGGTCCAATCTTGTGTATCTTGAAAGATATACCCACCATCTACATCTTCATTTTGTACTGTAACTAGGTACTCCTCTCCAGCTTCCTTAGTTACCTTGTACTTGTATATTACTCCACTTATGTCTAGCCCATCCTCTACGCTAACTCCTAGCGTTCCAGATGTCATACTCCATACCAGACTATCTACTGCTGCGTTACCTGTATATCCAAAGGTATAACTAGAAGAGTATGAAGGCTGCTGCAACAGTACCCATAATGCTAAGAGCCTTATCACGTTTTTCTTGTGCAGTAATTTCATCTTCCTCCTCTGGCATTGGTATTGTGTCTGTGTGTACAGCCCAAGCATCCTTTGCTTGCTGTCCTATGAGTCCATCTATAGGGCACGGAGTCCCAGCTGACATCATCGCTTCCCATACATCAGGGTCTTGACACATCACACTAACTGCTGCTACTTTCATACCAAAGTTATACAGCTTCTGTGCCTTTTTAAGTCTTAAACAATTCTCTTCTGTGTACGTTGTACCTACTGAGAGTCCGAGTATCTGTGTCTGTACTGAACCACTAGAGCTAATCGTACATAAGTCTGAGGTATTACCACTACCAAACTGAGGTGCTATTGCACTAGGTGGTGGTGACTTAACTGTTGTAGTCTGTTCACCTGTAGTTGTAACAACGCTTGTCGAATCTGTAACAATAGGGTCAGCAGCCATTACTGGCACTACAAACACTATCCAAAACGCTAGGACTATAAACCCAGCTATTACATTGTTACGCAGTCTGTTAGACATTAGGCTTCTAATGCAGCTATACGAGCTTCCAACTCTTGTATTGTTTTAACTAACAAAGGTACAAGTTTGCTTTGGTCAATTTCTTGATAAACATTTTCTGTGTGACTAGCTTTCCAAGTTGAATCAGAAGGATATTCACCATCAGATTTTCCTTGTTCCCATTCTTCTTCAGTTATTCCATCTCCAATCCATTTACCATTAGCTTTTAAAACAACATTAGTTAAATTTTTTGTAGCATCTTTTTCACCACTAATAGCTTCAGGCACTACACTTGATACTTCGTGTGCAATAAAGCCATCAACTAAAGTATTAGTATCATCTGAAATCCAATTAAACCTAGCTGGTTTAAGTTGTTTGAGCCTAGTTGTAGCATCCCAAGTGTAATCTACATTTTCTTTTAGTCTGTAATCTGATGAAGTGTTATAAGCAGTTGAACTTTGATTAGATTTAATACTTCCAACTGCACCACCAGCAGTATAAAAATTAACCATATTCTGTCCACCTGAACCTGTATAGCTTGGAATATTTATCATAATTCCGTAACCATCACCAGTTCCAGCACTATGAGCAACTTTCATTGCCCAATTACCATAAGCACCAGCATTTACACTTATTCCGTTAGGATTTACATTACCGTTAGAAGTTGTTCCTGATAACAAACGACCATCAGAATCAATAATTAAAGCACCAGATTGATTAGTTTCAAATGCAAACTGGTTAGAAGCGTGTTGATACTTTAATTGCCCCATACCAGAGCCACCTGAATCCCCGAAATACAGAACACCATCACTACCAGTACCACTCAATATGTGCATACCACAATGACCACTATTTTCAAGAACTAACTGGTCGCCATTTGAAGATATAGAACTAACACCACTATCTTGTTCTTTAATGTGCAGTTGTCCTAAAGGTGCTGTTTCACCGATACCTATTTTTTCAGCAGAAGTAATAGTCATAGCAGTCGCATCAGCATTGTCATCAATACCTGTCGAAGTAAAGTTAGGTATCGTACCTGTCAGCTTGGTCGCATCAATCGTAGTAGAAGTAAACGCACCGCTAGAACTGATACTCGCTTTCTCTACTCCGTTGGCTTGGAACTTTATATCCTTAGAAGAACCATCAGCGTTTAGTGTTAGATGTTCGTCACTTGATTTTATTGTACTCATACTGACGCTCCTTTTAATTCATCAGTAGTAGTCATACTATCTACTTGATTTGTAATATCTCTGAGCCTTTGCTTCTCTGTCACAATAGCAGAAGTATCTGAGCCAGCTTCTTGTGCCTTCATAAACAGAATGTCTTGTTCTTCTAACAGAGGTTTTCTCTCTGTTCTAAGTCTGTCTTTAGTAATAACTTTAGCTTTGTTAATGTCTACAGTAATTGGCATTAGAGATTCTCCTTCATATTGTATTTAGCTAAGTCCTCTGCACTCAAGTCTGCTGAAGTCTTTTCATCAGAACCAGCAGTATATGTCCAAGCATTTCTAAAAGTTCTGTCAGATAAGTCAACATCATCACCTATGATTTCGTACTTAGTTCCAGTAGGTAAATCTTTGTTAGCAAGATGAATCATCTTTTCTTCATCTGTTCCTGTTAAAGTAGCTAAAAATTCTGTAGCTGGTATTAATACTGAAGCCACTCCACTATTGTCATAAATTATTCTCATATTAATATCCTATTCTTAAGTCATATAGACTGCAAAATGAACTCTTGAGCTATCTCTAAAAGTACTACTATGATTAACATTTTGTAACCTTACACTTCCTGTTGCAGTAACAGTAGGATTTGGTCTTTCACTCCATTCATTTTCAGCAGCATTGCCTGTTACAACACAATATTGAGTACTGCCTATAGCATTAGTAAAATTAACTGTACTATCGCCTGTTCCGTTATCTGAAACGCTACTACAGTTGTGCGACATAGTAATTGCTTGTGTACCCGTTTGATTTATCCTTGCCCAAGCCCTTGCAGTAAACTGTGACAAGCCTCTGCCATCTGAGGTTAAAACAAGTCTTTCAGTTATTTGATTGCCCCCATAACCTGTACTTAATACTAATTGACCTCTGTCGGAATAACTACCGTTACCATTTTCGCAAGAAATCTGACCATAAATACCCGGATTTGAAGCACTATAATAATTATGTGCTGCAAAGTTTAATGCTACAATTTCAGTTCCAACTCCAGCAACGTGGGTTTGCAAAGACTTTAAAGTTAAAGCTGCCTTTCCTAATGCTTTATTAGTAATAACTGTTGTACCAGCATCAGCGTGACCTGATACAGTTTCGTTTACTAATACTTTTTCATCTGAAGTAATAGTCATAGCTGTAGCATCAGCACTAGACGAAATACCAGCTACTCCACCAACTCCACTAGCTAAATGTGAACTATCAATAGAACCATCAACAAGTTCTGCTGAGTCAACTGAATTTGTTGCTAGTGTTCCAGCATCGACTGTACCATCAGGCAATCCACCAACAGCTAGTCCTGTTACTGTGCCTGAACCATTAATTACTATTGCCATTCGTTACTCCTATAAGCTGTTTGCGTCTACCATCTCTTGATAGGCTGTCTTTACTGAGTCAGTCCAAGTGGCATTAGCTACTGCCTGTACTCTAGCATCTTCACCGCTAATGTCTGTGTCTGCCCAAGTGTCACCTGACTTAGTGCTAGGTACTACAACGTGTCTATGAAATGATGATGACAATACTGCTCCATCTTCCTTGACTCTTGTTGCTGTGCGAACTTGCACTTGCCCCATCTCTAATACTTCAATTTTGTCTACTACTGTTTCTTTTGTTAATGCCACTTTAATCTCCTGTTATTAAATGTCCGTGCCTAGAATCCACTAAGCGTAATTATGCAATTGAAAATGTAACCTGAATTGATGCTTGACCATCAGATGACCATTCACTAGCTTGCAATACAGTAACTCCTCCAGCATTGTCATAAATATCAAAACGAGCGGAAGAAGAATTTTTACTATAATATAAAGTTATAGCGTGACCAGCAGTTATAGCCATATTTTCTGCGTTAGCTACTGCACCAGCTCCGTGATTACCGTTAGTGTTACCTGAAGTAAATGGAAATCCTGAAAGATATAAGTTTCCTGAAACAGAGCCTAACCCACTATTTCTAACATTTGCTGTACAATGAACTACTCGCCCAATCTTTGTATAAACACCACCATTAAGAGCGTGCATAGTTGCATTGTTGGATGTATCAGTAAGCATAGGAGTCCAAGTGCCTTCCTCATAATCGTCTAAAGCATTGGCTGCTGCTGTGTCACCGTTAAACTTTAATCCATCTCCATCAATTCTGATTTTTTCAGAGTTACTTGCTTTAAATCTAATACCGTCTGAAACACCGTTCATCACCCAATGACTTCCACCATCGTGTTCTAATCGAAGTTCATTAGAAGTACCACTTGAATACAATCCTAATGTTCCTTGACTACCTGCTCCTGAAACAGAAAGTTTATGATTTGGACTAGCTGTGCCAATACCAACTTTGCCTGAGCCATCATCAGCAATAAGTGAACCTGTAGAATCAGGTAGTGTAATCGTTCTGTCTGTACTCGTATTCGGAGCAGTTACAGTTAGTACCCCTGTGCCTGATGCGTTACCTTGTATTTTAACTTTACTCATTATGCTATCACCCAAGTTGAACCCGTTGGAATCGTAACTGAAATTCCTGAGTTGATTGTAATCGGACCAGCAGCTATAGCGTTATTGCCACTCGTTATGCTGTAGTTACTAGCTATAGTGTGTGCGTGTTCGTACAAACCTTTGTCTGTAGTATTACCACCACCTACTGCTGTCCAAGCTGAACCATCATAAATCTCAGCACTCGTATCTGTTGTATTAAATCTAATAAATCCAGCAGAAGGTGAGCCATCTCTTTGTGCTGTTGTACCTGCGGGGAGTGCTCCTGAACCTGTGGCTGATGTCTTAGTTACTACCGCAGTAGTTGCTGCCTTAGTATCTATCTGAGTTTGAATAGCAGAGGTAACACCATCTACATAGTTAAGCTCAGTATCTGTTGCAGTTATTGCACCATCAATGCTGGGGAATGTAGTCTTTAGTACATTCTTGATTCCTCGTATATGGTCATCACCCTCAGAGACATTATCGCCTGCTGCTGGGTTAGTCGCTACGAGGTCATCTATGTACTTAGTACCTGTTAAATCCTCTAAAGCCATTCTCTACTCCTTTATGCTGAAGCAGCTGTTACTGTTACTGTTACCTGTAGTGTGTCACCAGAGATTACTGCTCTTGAAGAACTAAAGTCAACTACACCGTATAGTGTACCTGCTGTTCCTGTCGCTGCTGTGTTTAGAAAAGCACCAGCAATTGTAGCTGTTGCGTTAATTGTAAAGTCTACGCTAGAACTGTTAGTCATACTACCACCTGATGCTGCACCTTCTGTCCACTCTTTTCTGTTACCAGCATAGCCAGTAAGCTCTGCCCAGCTTGAGTGTGATGCCATAGTGTCTGCTGCTACTGGAGTACCAGCTCCTTTCAGTCCTATGTACCAAGTTGTGTTCTGTGTACTTGCGTGAAATTGTGTATCTAGAATATGGTTCAAACCTACTGTAGTAATGAGGTTCTTTTTATTCTCTTCCCATTTGACGTTTCCGTCTTTGTCAAGACAAGTAACTTTCCAATAGTTAGCAAGCCCTATGTTTACATTTTCTAATGCCATTATTTACTCCTGTTATTATTCATCTGGGTCACTTATCTTTGTCCAAAGTGTATCCGTGTCTTCCGCTACATCGTTCCATAAGAAGGTGTTGTCACTTGAGGCAGAACCTGTCATACCCATTGTTCCACTCTCTTCAAAGTTTACGTTGTTCTTTATGTTACTTGTTCCTGCCAGAGTTCCACTAACTGGAAGCTGTGCTGTCTGACTGTTAGCTACTGCACTTGTTCCTTCTAGTGTAGCTGCTGCTGGCATAACGTGTGCTGTTGTGCCTGACATTCCATAGTTACTGCCCATAGACAAAGACCTAGGGAATACTGTATCTTCTAGACCACTCTTAGATAATATGGTCTGTGTCATCGTTGCTGTGACTTGGTATGTGCTGTTATCCCATATGTAGGAATTGCCTGACCAAGTAGATGTATCTGCTGCCCAAGTGCTAGAAGCCATTAGTTTCTGCCCTCAACACCAGAGTATATGTTTCTTACTCTCATCGCAGAGCCAGAGTGTCTATCTCTTTCGTCTGCTTTTTGTAGTTTGTCTATTGCGTTGCTGTATCCATTAAGCCATACTGGTATACGCTCATCGTTCTTAATAAAAGGCTCTGCTTCCATAAGAGCACCATATAATAAAATGTCTGGTGCATTTTTAGTTAGCCAATTGCTTGTAACTGTACCTGATGTGCCATCACCCAGTGCTGTAAATTTCTCGTAGAAAGCCATTTCTACTTGGTAGGCTGAGTCAGGTATTGGTGCTAGTTGAATCTCGTCTCCAATCAAAGTATAGGCCCTTGGCTTACCTGTTGTAGTGCTACCATATAACCTATCTAACATTTCTGGTGTAATGTACTCAAGAGGTGTTGTTGGGTTTGTGTTTAATTGTATGTTACGCATCTGTATATAACCACCGGGCAAATTAAAATATTGCTGGCCCGATGTAGCGTACATTGTACTTCTTACTTCCATAGGGCGAATGCGTAGCTCCCTATTAATCCTAGCTTCTGCTAGTGCAATAAAGTCTGGTATCCTTGCGGTCAAGTCTGACCTATCTAACCAATCTGCTACTGCTTCTTTTAATTCTGTAAATGTACTTAATGCCATTATACTTTTCCTTTAGTAGTTCTCCAAGGAGCGTTGTCTGGGTGGTTTAACCACTCTTTCATTCTTTCTTTGTTTCCCCACACACCTTCCCTCATCATTTTTTCTACTACAATCAGGGGTATTCTTGCTACTCGGTGTGAAAACTGTGAGTCACCTTTGTACTTGTCATTGCTAGTTTTGAACTTATCTTGTTTGTTAAAGTCAGCTACTTTTTTAACTGCTCTATCATCTTGACCACTAGCAACCGTAAGGCTTCCATCTAAATTTGTTATGATTTTTGTTTCTACTGCCATAATGTAAACCACCCCAGTTGCCTAGGGTGGTAGTTGGTTATATTAACCTGTAGTGTATCTAATCTTACCGTTAGCAGCTTCGTTGCCACAACGTAGACCGTACTCAACTAGAAGCATCTTCTTCTCTGAGTCACCTTCTTTAGCGATGTCCACAGTTTGGAAATCACGAAGGTAATCAACTGACCACATATCGTGGTCTAAGAAGTAGATTACGTCTTGGTCGCAGTATCTGTCAAGAGTAATATTAAATGTACCAAAATCTGATACATATACATCTACTGCATTGTAGATTGACATATTCTCATCTGATACTGAACGCACTGCATCAGCACGACCTGACATAGCTGTTACTAACTTTTTGTTAGTAGCACCAAGCAACATAGTTGAAGGCTCGCCACCAGCATTCCAAGTAGCTTCTGCTACTGCAATGATGTCATCTTCAACAACCGCAGCGTGTGAACCAGAAGTACCAGCGTCAGTTACGTTAGTTGCAATCCAGTTAGCAGCACCACGAGTCTCACGAGCTGTAGATGCGTCACCCGCAGCAGCAGCGTTGTCAGCTAGTAGTGAACCTTCCATATCACGCTTAAGCTCTTTAGAAGCCTTTGCGAGTTGGTGAGCCATCTCAGATTTTTTACCAGCGTTGTTTACAGTCTCGTGAGTACCTGTAACCTCAACAACCTTTTTAGAGATTTGTGTTTGGTTAGTTACACGAGTTGTAGCAGTAGTAGCTGCTGTTCCGGCAGCTGCTCCTTCAACGTGGTAGTTATTAATTACAGCAGCAGCTAGTGCGTCTGTTTGCCACTCAAATAGAGTGTTAGATACTGAACCCTTGCCAGCAATGCTGGACATAAATGGAGTATCTGTTGGTGAAATATCATAGATAACATCTGACAAATCCTCACGGATTGCAGTTGCATCGTATGTCTTAAATTGCGTAGGCATTTCCTATCTCCTTAAAGCATATCATAAAATATAGAAGCGGCATCGTCTTGCTTGCCTGACTTCTGTAACCTTGCACGCTTTTTCTTAATGGTCTCCGCAGCTACTTCTTCTTTTGAATTTCCTCTTCCAGACTTTTGTACTTTAGGAACTTTCTTTACTGCTTTCTTCTTTGGAGCTACCTTTGTTGTTAGCTTATCATATTCCATAGCTTTTTTTATTAACAAAACACTACGGTGGTCAGCTAGTTGGTTAACTTCTTCTGGAAGAAATCCAGCAGAAATAGCATAGTCTTGTACATCTTTTTTAATTGTAGACTTGCTATCATTCCATTCAGGTAAGGCTTCTACTAATCTACTGTACTCTTGTTGAACAAAATGTGCTCTTGCTTGTTGAGCTTGTTGAGCTTGTTCTTGTTGAACAAGGTGTTGTTGCTGTTGTATATTAGTAACTCTTTCCTGTGCATCTCTGTACTCATCTTTTTTAATCATGTATTGATAAGGGTCTTCTGATTTTAATGACTCCCAATCAACACTTTCAAAAGGCTTTAGTTTGGCTGCTTGTTGCTCTTGCAACATTTGTAAACCATTTGCGTACATTTGCCTCTCTTGCTCTAGTCGCATACGCTCGGACTGGATTGATTCCGTCTCCTTACGCTGCTCTGCTAATGCTTGAGACTTACGAGTATAGTCAGCTTGCCTTTGGTATCCGTTTTTAAGTTCTTCAATACCAACCTCTAGTTCTTCTCCGTCTACCTTAATGGTGTACTTCAAATCTTCTTCGGCTACTACATCAAACTCTTCTTCTTCTACCTCTTCCTCGGTTTCTTCTTCAGCTTGTCCCTCTTCTTCGGGGGCTTCTTCTTCTACCTCTTCAGCTTCCTCTGTATCCTCTACCACTTCCTCGTCAACAGTGGCTTCGGTTTCCTCGTTTGCGGTTTGCTCTTGTGAGTCCCACATACTTAGGATTTGGTTTGCAGCTTCTTCTGACGAACCTGCTTGTGCTCTTTCAAATCTACCTTCTTGGGTGTTCTCTACAGAATCCATAGGTTATTCTCCTCTACTGTGTTAAAAAATCTTCTTGCTCCCTTTCAGCAAGTTTGCCTGTTTCAAGCACCGAAGTTATATGTTGATTAACTAAATCCAATGCTTTAATTGTTATATACAATCTATCTCTTTCCACTTCCTCGGCAACTCTGGTGTCTAACAAGTGTTGTACTAACGCTTCTTTGACTGTGGCTAGAGCCTCTACATATAGAGGATGTTCTAAAATCTGTTTAGCTTGGTCTGCCCTTGCTATCTCTTCTCCCTTTCCCATAATTAGTTCCCTATCTTAACTGCTCGTTCTTGCTCTCTTTCTAATACAAGCTCTTGTTGTTTAAGTGCAAGTTCTGCTTTTTTAATTTCAAGTTCTTGTGCTTTAATTTGCATTTCTACTTTTGCTTCTTGTGCTTTTAATTCTAAATTTTGTTGTGCTATTTGAGCATCAATTTGCATCTCTTGTTGTTTAAGTTGAGATTCTGCTTGTATTTTTTGTAACTTAATTTTTATTTCTTCGGCTTTAAGCTGAGATTCCATTTGCTTGGCTTGTTCTTCTGGAGAAGGTCCTTGCTGCTGCGGTACATCTTCTTCACCCGGGTCTTGTATGAAGTCATCTACATTCTTCATGCCCATAGCTTTTATTTGTTCAGCTACCAAATTGTATACATGCTTAGGTTTAAGTAGCATACCTGCTGCTGGATGTCCGGCAATCATTTGTATTGTTTGCGACAATCTACCTAAGTGCATCAGGTTCATATCTTTATTACCAAAACCTAATCCAACCTGAGCTACACAATCTACTTTTTCTTTCCACTCATGTGGGTACAGTGTAGTCCACTTGTTATTTAATCGTACAAGTTTTTCAGGTTTTTCATATTTTTGTACTAACATATAAACAGAGTTTGCTAGGTCTTTCATACCTGTTTCTGCAAATATTCTGGCTATTAATTCTATTTTTTGCTGTGCAGCAGTCATAACTTGACCGACACCTGTAGCAGTTTGATGCGATTTTAACGCACCCTCAGATAGACCCATTGACTGTTTACTAACACCAGTTCGTTCTTCTCTAATACTATCTAAATACCCTAGCATGTTAAAAGAGTTCTGGTCTAGTTGTGGTGTTCCCAGAGGGTTAACAGCACCCGGTGTGCGTACTCTTACAATACCACCCGGTCTAGAAGTCATTAGGTCATCTAAATTCGCTTGACCTTCCACTACCTCGTATCGCCCATTGTTTGTTAGATACATGTTGTCTAACAAGTTACGCATTAGTGTAGTCTTAATTAGTTGAAGGTCGGAGATTAAGTCATAAATACTCAGACCGTAAAACTTATGAGGCATTGGTATAGGTGTAAGGGAGGAGAAGGGAACACTATCCACAGCCTCATTATCTAACAGTTCGTCTCCAACCTTCGTTACTTTTCTTAGTTCAGCAATACCATCGTTGTCATAGTCAACACGCATGTAGCATTCTGTAACCCAAATTCCATCATCAATGTCACCTTCTGGTGCATTGTCTTGTTCGTGTGAGAATCTAGAAAGTCTTTCTGATTTGTAGTCAGCTTCGTCATTACTAAATATATTCTCTATTTTACTCTTAGGGTATCCTTGCTGTAACAGCTCAGATTTAGTTTTCTTTACCCTGTGTCCTACAAAACGAGCATCCTTAATTGTCTTGGCATACTTGTTTATTAAAAATTCTTCTGGTGGTACAGGCTCTATTCTAACCTGTCCATCCTCATACGTTCTATTAACAACAACATCGTGTGTTACAGCTTGTGGTGCAAGAGCTGCTTCATTCATGTTCTCTTCACCGCCATTAGCTGTGTGTTCTTTTACCTCGACATTGTCATCCATTAAGAGTGCAGTAAACTCTTCTTCTGTTAAGTTCTTATACTCTTCTCTTAATGTCTCACTACTGTCATCCCAATAGTGTTTTACTATACCATTTTTTTGTAGTAGTGCATCTTTAAACCATTGGTATATAGTTTGAAATCCCGGGTTTTGTCTCATGATTACATAGTTTACATAATCAGTAGACTGCTTTGCCATTTCTACATCTTCTGGACCTTGTGGCTCAAACTGTACTACCTTATCGCCTGAAGTAAATATCTTCATAAGGCTTGGCATAATCCATTCTATTACATCAGCAACATCTCTTGTGACAATTTGTGAACGACCCTCTTGCTCATTACCGTACTTCTTACCATAGTAACGGTCTAATGCATCGGAGCGTTGTTCTGTTAGCTTTCCGTCTTTGTATCCTAAAGCAGATTGTATTTCTTGCTCTAGGTGAGCAGATAGCTCACGCTTTGTCATTTTAGCCATAAATTATTTACCTTTATTTATAGGGTATGTTGTTTCTTTTTTAGGTGGCTCGTTATTACTGACTGCCTTCATTATTTCCTTTAGGTCTTTAATGTCCTGTGCCATTTCCATTAATTTGTTTTCTAACCATCTTGGGTTCATTGGCATATACTTCTCCTTATACTATCCAACTTAAATCAGTCTCAGGGAGTTCCCTTCCCCAGACACTATCATTACCTGTGAACACTACATCTGTTATACACAAGTACCTAAACGCATCGCTTGCGTGTGATGTCCAATCGTGGACTGGTCTTTGTGACCAAATCTTTTTCTTGTCATCATAACTACTTCTATATTGTAGCAATGCTTCTAGTCCTTTCTTAGTGTTTTCTGCATCAAACCAACACTTGTTTAAAAAAGTTCTGGTAGTGTCAATACCATCCATAACTTTTAACTTTGGTGCTACTTGGAAGTCAATGCCTAGGTCAAATGCTAGGTCTCGTCTTGACTTACCAGTAGAAAATTCTCTAACTACTATGTCGTGTGGTGCTATGTGTGCACCATAATGATAACCCTTTCTGTTTAGTACCTCTATATAGTGAGGCAATCCTTCGTTAGAGTTTTCATAATAATCTATAACGTGTACTGCTTTACCTATAAATTGACAGAACCATATACTAGTTGCGTCTGAGACTCCGAGGTCCCAGCTTGTTACTACTTGTTTAGCCGGGTCATAAGGGACTTTCCCCACTCGGTCTTCTTCATAAGCAGTTTCAATCTCTTTAGCATAATACGCACCTCTAAGTGCAGCAGACCAAGAACACTCGTATTCTTGTTCAAATTCAGTCTCTGCCATATCCTGTTTCGCAAGTTCCAACTCTTCATCATCTAGTATCCCTGTTTCACTCGCTTTGTATAAGAATCTGGCCCATCCCTTCCTCTCTGGAGCAGAGTGATATAAATCATAAAATTCGTTTTTCCCTTTAGGTGTACCAATAAATATTGCATACCCCTTCCTATCTGAGAGTGCCGGTCTTATAACCTCAGAGAACATCTTAGGATTCATCTGGGCATACTCATCTAATACTACACCGTCAAGATAAATTCCACGGAGAGTGTCATAGTTATCAGCTCCGTACAGTTGTATTCTAGCTCCCATGAAGTCAGCTCTTAGTTCCGCTTCATTAAACTTAACTTCAGGGAATACGCTGCATAGTCTTTTTAATTCATCCCAAGCAACTGTCTTAGCCTGCTTAAATAGTGGTGCTATGTACGCATATCTAGGTTGTCTCTTACCAGCTTGTATATCTTCTACAGAACTTTTGATTAACTGATTAATAGCAAATACAGTCTTACCAAACCTTCTGTGACATACAACAACATTAAATCTATCTAGATTAGTATGTAAGTGTTTCTGTAAATCCCTAGGTGTATAGGGAATTACTATGGATTTCCTCTCCTCTTGCATAGATGCTAGTGTATCTTGCTATCCTTGTCCCTTAATATTTGATTTGCGTCTGCAATGTCGGCTTCATCGCTGGCCCATTGTATGTCAAACTGTCTATCTTCTACAACAACGTGGTGTTTTGGAGACCATCCAGCCTGAGTCTTTAACCAAAACGTAGTCATGCTAGGAGATTCACCGCTAACAGCCATTTCATAGGCTACACCTGCTACTCGGGCGGTGCGTTTTTCCTTACCTACTAGTAAATTGTGTGCATAATATTTTGTTAGGGTCGCATTACTAATACCCATAATCTTAGCTATAGTGTGCTGGTCTAGTCCTATAGTAACCATCTCTTCTACTTTAGAATAATCGTCATCTGTAGGTTTATACGTCTGCCCTCTTTTGATTCTAGACTTTTTACCACCAGCTTTTTTAGATTCTGAACTAAGACCACCAGTAGGTCGACCTCGCTTACGCTCTATTTTTAATACAGCATCTGCTGGTACGACACCCTTAGCTGATGCTACTGCATATCTCAGTTCTTCTTCGAGTTCTTTTTCGATTTCTCTAATCTCATCTTCTGAGTCTACAGAAATTTTACCTTTATTTGCCATATACTAGTATTATACCATAAAATTGCTTATTGTGTTCCTAGAATATATACAAAGTTATTCATTTAATTTATATAAACAATTAATATTGGTTCAATGTAACTTTAGTAGCATGGTTCTAGGAATAGTAGCTTAGTTAACTTAAAATATAAGCAATATTATACCATATATTTCTTAGTTTGTGTAAGTATTTTATTCATTGTGCCCGAATTCTGGGCAGGTGTGCAGGGAATTACTCAAAAAATAATAATTTTGGATGGAGGTAGGATTCTGTGTGCGTGCAAATT
>UEXM01000501.1_pt1 | contig 41014 bp, 47 predicted proteins | sample 1796661 | NCBI WGS metagenome assembly UEXM01 (sample SAMEA4772469, study PRJEB27181) | metagenome | reverse complement strand
GCTTGTATCCATAGATGAAATCTTAACGTTACCAGATACATCCAAAGGTACAGTAGGCGAAACGCCGATACCCAATCGAACTGGATCTCCAGCGGAACCGCCTTCTGTAATATAGATACCATCAGCAGCACCGTCAGATGGTTGCCATTGCATCATTTCGCCAGCACCGTCTGACTTGATAATGGGTTCGTTCTCGATAGAGACACCTGTTGTACGAATTGAACCCTGCTGAATAATTCTTGCCATAACTTAACCTTGTATTTTAATAAGAAGTCGCACCCTGACTCACTGAGTCGTTTGTTTGTACACTAAACACAACTGCGTTTGAAGTTTTTCCACTATCAGCACATGCTGTAACAGTTGTATAAGAAACATCACTAAAGTCTGCTTGAGACATCGGAGAAAGTTTAAGATGGTAAAGTGAGTCAGTAGCTGTACCTCCAACACGGACATACATGTTTTCACTGCCAACATTTTGAACCAACGCTGAACCATACCTATAACGGCCATCTAACAAAGTAACTGCTGAGCCAGTTGCGAGTACGGTAATTACAGAAGGTGTATTAACTATACCGTTTTCTGTAAGACCTAAAGGTAATTTAACTGTAGACATAAATATAATAGATAAAAATTTTTAAAAAGTGGAGTAGAGAGCTACCACAACTCTCTACTCCACGACAACAACACACAATTATGACGTACGACGACGCAAGAAGGATATAGGCAAGCAGTATCGTGTATCACCAGCGATACCACCGATAACAACCTGTGAGATAAACTTCAAGTAATCACCGTAAGTGTTAAGTTCACTACCTGCAGCATCGGTCAATGGATTTGAACCGCTACCAGTTGGTATTAAGAATTGGTCAGTAAGGTGAACCTCACCATTCCATTTCATATCATAGAACTTCTTAGCACTCATGTTTTTAGATGCAAACTCTTTTGGCGGTGGGCCAACTTGTAGAGTCTTAAACGCATCAGCACCTACCAAGAACGCAATCTCATGAGAGCCTACCGTATCGGAAGACCCATCAATCTTTGTGTAATTTGGATTAGGTATAACCTTACCAGTAGCACTATCCACTGATTGCGGTGCAATAAAATCACCGTTAGCAGAAAAGCGTAATGGATACGGATCAAACTTAGCAGTAACTTTACCAAACAAGTCACCAGCAAAACCGTCGTGCAGAAGGTTCATGTTAGCTGGAGCGAGTTGAGTAGTACCTCCGGATGTTAATGAAGTACTATCAGTACGCAAGTTGCTATCCCACAACAACGAAGACCAAGCCTCTGTAGAACAGATAAGAACATACTTGCCCTTAATCATTTCAGAAGTTTTTGGAACACCGTATTGACGATCAAACGTAGGAGCTTGAATATCTTCCTGCAACACAAGCATAGCCTTGAAGATTTCCTTCAAAGTCAACACATCTGACACAGAAGTACCAGTACCGCCAGTAGCAATATCGTTACGGAACGTATTACCAGCCGAAACTGTAATAGTTTGTCCAGCACTACCATCAGTAATAACAGCAGTAGAACTATCACCACCATTCTCAACTTTACGTATATCCGCTTGAGATAACTGACGCTTACGTGTATGCACATCAGCATGAGTAACTTGTGAACTCAAGCCCTTACCAGAAATATAAAGGTCTGGTGCTTGATAGTACATTAGCGTACGTATGAAAACGTTATTAGCACACTGAATCTGACGTACAATATCAGACTGAGCGTAACTTAAATGATCTCTCCAGAAAGCCTCAAAGTTATTTAGGAAGCGGAAACGGTTAGACTCAAATCGGTGCATACCGAGAGCAGCGTCTTCCGTACGCTCACCAACTGTGAACTGATCTTTCTTCGGATACGCTGTAAGAACTTCTGGCATGAAGGTCATACGAAGTATCGGAGACGGCGTTGGAGTTGTACCCGTTAGGGTATTTCCCATATTAGGTTGCCATTTGATAGAACCAAAAAGTGTATCATACACATTCCACTTCGGATAAAGGGCAACCTCGTTTTTTGCTAGGTAAAAATCAAGCTTCTTGAAATTACCGCCAGTTGGACTGGCTTCGTGAGCAGCGGCATTAGCTACCGTTGCTGCGGTTACTGAACTAGGCATAATATTTTATAATTATTTTATCGTGTTTAAAAAACAAAAGCGAAGAACATCTCAGCGCGTTCCTCCTTACGCTGCGATGCCCTTCGCCAATAGAAGCATTATTTCAGCAATGTTAAGTTTCCCTAACAAAGGGGTATGCCCTTACCCATATCGAAGCACGTTTATAGTATAGCAAGAACTATGCCAATATAACAAGCTTTTTAAATGTCCATCCAGTCAGGTAGCGTAAGATCATCTTTAGAAGATGGAGTCGCCCCTGCGCTAGACTTACGCTTAGCTTTTGGTTCCTTGCGTTTAGATTCTTTAACAGCAGCTTTCTCAGATGCTGCGTGTGCTGACTGTAACTGTAACGTAACAAACAAGTTAGAAGCAAGTTCAGCAAGTGGATGCTTCTGAAATGTTTTAGGTAACGCTTTAGAGAATCCAGTCTTTATCTGCTGAATTGTAGTGTTACCTACGTTAGGTATTACAAGCTCTTGCTTTGCTACATCCTCGTCAGTTGTCCATGCAAAGTTAGCTTTTTGTTCGCTATCAAGTAATTGTACAGCATCTTTATAGGATTTACCGTATGATGTACTTACGTTTTCAAGCTTGTCTGAGAACTTACGACTAAGACCAGCAGCTTCCTGCATCGCCATTTCAACATCAATCTCTGACTGTTGCGTAGGTTTATAACCATCCTTACTGGTAATCAATTGACCAGACTCATTGTAGCCTTCTATGTTTTGCCAGTTTTCTCCGTTACGTATTTTAATAAGTTGCGCTCTCCAGTGAGATTGTTCCTGCTTTGCCTTCGTTAAATTTTCAGAGCTATCTTTATACTCATCACTTAATAGGTAAGCTTCTGGATGATCTGCAATACTTTGACTAGATTCTTTAGTTTTTTCTATAGACTCTTGTAAATTTTTATTTTCTTCAGCACGTTTACTAAAATGCTCAAACGCATCATTAGACATCTGTTTAAGATACTTAGCATCTTCTTCGCTAAACTTGCTGTAGTCTCGGCCTTTGGGAGTGTTTAACTTTCCAAGCGATTTAGAGAGTTCTGAAGTCTCTGCACTTTCGTCGTCAGTGTCTTCTGACACTTCTTCACTATCTTCAGCATCTCCTCCTCCATCACTGACAACTCCATCATCATCTTCAGCGTCAGTAGATCCGTCTGATAATGCTTCAGCCTCCTCTTGTACATCTTCTTGTACGTCTCCCTCGTTTCCTTCGTCATCTTCGATAAGCTCTCCGTCGAAGGAAATAGACTCTGTGTTCGAGTCGTCATTAGCCATTTCCTGTGCTAACGACTCCTCTACTTCCGTGTTCTGTAATTGTGTTTGCATCTTTCGTGTGTGCTATAATTTCATCTAACTCTGCCAGCTTCGCTACAAGACGCACAGTAATCTCAGGATTATCGTGCTTCTGCATAGCAAATTTCATTTCTTTAAGTAATCGCTCACGCTTAGTGTTAAGCAATTCTCTAAAAATTCTTGTGGTGTGGCTATCACACCATATATCAACCTGTTGGCGTAGGAGTTCCTTTGTCATCTGTACCTAAGACATCTTGAACTTGTGACTGTATCATCTGCAGTTTATCTGCAAATGGCTGTGCGTCTTCGTTAAGCTGCCCTGTTTCTTGGTCTACTACAAGCGCATTTACAATTTGCATAAGCTGTTGTAATAGCGCGTTCTTCTGATCACCTGTCTGCAACATTTCTGCGTAAGACTCCCCTTCGTCAGGAAACATTAAGCGCATCATGTTCTGTAAAAACGTAGATGCCAGTGCTGTTTGCGCAACCACCGGCCACGCTTGCATCATCTTTTGCGACTTCTCAGCACGTTCTATAACATCTACATCACCTGCAGGTTTAATGTTATATACATGGTTAAGGAATAAGTTAAGAGGTGCTGATGGTCTTAATGCTCCTGCAATCACCCTTGATTGATAAATCCTAAAACAAATATCATAAACATCTTTAAGTGCTATGCTAAACAAAGACACCTGCGTTGATGATAACATCTGTGCTTCGCTTGAAGCTGCCTGAATTTCAGTAGCAGTCTTGCGTGAATCCTGACGATTCATAGCAGCATAATTTACTTGCGACTGTTCCTGAGAATTTTGGCTTACAAGTGACTGAATTGCATTTAACATAGAAGAGTCTGGCGGCCTTAACTGAAACTGTTTAATGTTTGAGTCGATCAAAGCTCCCGGCTGAAACTTTACACTTGTCTGTATGTTAGTGTTGTTCGGATCTTCATTATCCTTCGCAAAGTAAAAGTTAGAAGCGCGTCGATGTGCTGTAACAAACGAAGACATCAGTGATGTAATAGTTTCCTGTGCTGTACGATCCAAGAATGCGCGTCCGGCTGCGCTTTGTATGGCGCTATCCTCTTGTATATTGTAAGGAAATATAATGTAAGGATACTCTGTTTCGTTTTCAAAAGTTTCTGCAGAACGTCGTCCAAGGTATAGTGGACGAGGTTCTCGTAACCAATCGTCACACTTATCACAGCAAGACCATGCAACAAAAACTTTACCATCTTGCTTAAACATAATCTTTTCAATCTGATAAAGTGACTCATTGTATGATGCAATGCCTGAATCATCGTCAGGATTTCCACCTAACAGAATGTCAACAACCTCTTCATTAAAGTCATCCGTCTCACGTAACTGCAGTGCGGTGAAGTAATGACGATGCACAATCATCTCACATGCTTGTATGTCACGTGTATCAGCAGGAAAGCCAAAGTCCTCAAAGTTCACGGCATCAACACTAAAATGTCCCGGCTTATCTGTATCAAACTGCACTTCAGCTATGCTATAGCCATGCAATTGCATACCATCAATAACCTTAAACAACGGTATCTGCCATCCTGAGTACCTAGTCTTATCAGTAAAGTCTCGCTCAAGTGCGCCAGTTGCTGCAGTTGGTTCTGTGATAGAAGTAAATATAGCTGACCGTCTACTACCTGTAACATACGCTACATATTTCGACTGTTCTCTCCGTATATTGCTATCTATAATATGTGCAGGTACAAGAAACTCATCCTCTTCTAGGTATCCATCTACCCTCTCTGCTTCTATATTAACGTCAAGTTTACGAGAGTTTCTGTTCTCGTCGGCAATCGTTCCTAAATCGCTAACAACATCAAGCAGTTCCCTTATCTTTGTTGTTGCGTCCGCGTAATCTGTAAAATCACTTTGCATTTTCTAAAAGTCTTTCGTTTAACTGTTCCACTTCATAAATTATTTCATCACTCCAACCCGTAGACTTAAAGCTTTTGTGCTGATCTTTTGGTCGATTAAGCCGCGCACGTAGCGTCGAGTGCTGTTCCGGTACTGGCTCATCTATATCATTAAGCTCATACTGAACAGTGTCTCGCGCTGCGTATCGTTGCGGCATTACACCTCGGTAATCTGCAAAAGCAAGTACAAAAGCATCAGCACGGTCAGGAGATGAATGGCCTTTAGCTTTGGCCTGACGTTTGCTTTCCAGTTGTATCTTGTTTTGCGGCGTGACCGTATAATAACGCGAAGCCAGTTGTTTACGTAGCGTAGTATCTTGTGGAAGTATGATCTCGGCATTCTCTAAGTGCCTTCCTAAACTAAACCAAAGTTCTGCACCACGATTAAGGTATGCTAGTTTGTTGTAAGGCGCTGCTTGATTGAGAACATAGCGAACATTCCAACCATCGCGATTAAGCTGATCGAGTATAGGCTTACCCAAACCACCAGCATCGCCATAAATAATGCTTTCTGTATTATCGAGGTCATATTTATAAAAAACCTCTGACAGCTTGTCTAACAATACAGTTGTATCTGCAAACTTAAAGGCTTCTACACCAAGTACTTTATTGCCATTACGTACAACAACAACCTGTTCATCACCACCTGCGGATAAATCAAGCCCAGCTATGTTATGACCTTCGGGTACGTGTTCTATATCAAGTTTATCCAAGTCAGCTATGGCAGAAAAGTTAATAACAACCTGTTCTTCCAAGCCTCCGAAGTCTGCCAACACCATAGAGCGGTAAAGTGCAGAGTTTTCGCCATACGTATTACGTATATCGCTTATGTAATCCTCACTGAGGTGTGGACAATCAAAAGCTGTGACATGATGCTGCTTCCACCTACCGCCAACACACGCATTATAAAAGTGTCCTGACGGTATACCGGGACTGCTAACGTCTATGCGCTTGGTAAAGCCTGTGCAACGTGCTAACGCAGTAAATATATCGTCATGTATTGACTTAGCCTCACTAACAAGTATGGCCATTTGCCCACCGGGAACGGGTGGATGCCAACCTTCTGCTCGACCAGCCTCATCAGTCACAAACATTTCTATCGTTGAACCATTTACTAGGTTCTCATAGCGCCGATAGTTTTGTTTCCATATTTGTGTACCGAATAGTTTGTTTTGTGCGTTAGTAAGCTGCTTAATATACTTGTCTGTCTGTCGATCTAACTGATTACCAGAGGCAGATGTAATAACTGTGAGCGAGTTTTCGTAACGCAAAGAAAGCCACACAGCACAAGGCGCTATAATAAAATTATCCTTACCACTACCGTTAGCAGCCCTGACAACAGCCTTATAAGGTTCGTCTGAAGTAGATGGCTCAGCAAAATCTCTGAGAATTTTGTCCTGCCAAGGGTGTAGCTTTATATGTCCATCAAGTAAGTTGTCATCACACACAAGAAGCATCTCATGCGGGTTAGCAAACTTAATAACATTGTTCTCGTACTTCATCCTTCAACCACATGAAGCTCTTTTATACGATCTTGCGCTCTCTGCAAGCGCTCAGTGAATTGTGAAAACTCCATAGTAGCCTTGGATTTTTCCTTATCATACTGCTTATCTACAATAAACTTTGCAGCATCAGCACGTACACGGTCATTCTCACCGTAGTGCATAAGTTCTTCTAAAACTTTGATGGCTGCATCACCTAAGTCGTCTAGTCGTGCAACAGCTTGTTGGGCTGATGCAGTCTCAGGTGCTACAATATCTACGACTTCCTTATCATAACGCAAATCACGGGATATCTCTTCGTTAGAGAATCCCATGCGTTTTAATTGATGTATTTGTTCGTTAGCTGCGCTCATAAGTTAATCGCCGGGAGGAACCCAATAATTCCATTGAGGTACTTCAAAAGGTTTAGAAGGGTCTTTATACCTATACTTATAAGCCCAACCTGATTTAGTAAACGAATCCTTAACCACTTCTGACTCTAAAACTAATTGAGTATTTATTTGTTGGTAATTACCATCTACATAATCAAATTGTGTATCATTTATTATAGATTGTAATCCCGCTTGCTGTTCCCAACCAGTTATAGGACTAGGGTTAGGTTTTGTTCCTCCACCACCTGCTCCACCCCATACGTTAGTATCATCATCTAACGGATTGAAGCCGGTGTTTGTATCTGCTGGCTTATTGTTTGAATGTTGTGGATGAGTTGAAGGTAAAAGACCTCTTTCAAAATCACTTATAGAATCATCCCAAGCTTGGTTAAAATCCCATGTACTAGAATCAAATTGGTCTATTAAACCTAAACCTTTGTTGTAAGGATCTTTCCATCCACCGGGATTTGGATCATAATACTTTCCGTCACTACCTTCTATCTGCCCCGGTAGGCCTCCTTCATTAGTAGTATCAGGAGGATCATTTCTAGCAGTATTCTCACGTACCAAATTTTCTGAGTTAGCCGTAAAAATCTGTAAATCTCTCAAGTAATTAGCTTCTTCTTGACCTGCATTAGGATTATCTTTTCCTAACTTAGTAAAGTGCATATATACTCTAGGGGCTGTTTCTCCGAAGTAATTAGTATCATCAAATTGATCTGTACCAAAAGGAAAGCCTCGCGCGTCCACAGGAACATTAACATACTCTTTGGTGTATTTACCTTTAGGTGTGTCACCAGCAGGTACGTTAGGATCAGATACGTTAGGATCAACATAGTCAGGATGCCCGGGATCACGTGGGTCGCTAGGTTTAGGATCAGACGGATCACGTGGATCTGCGGGTAATGGTGTTATATAATCATAGTCTCCTACCGTAGGTCTATCTCCTATATCCTCACCATCTTTGCCTTTAATTCTATCACGTGGATCACCGCCTACGTTAGTAACTGTACCAGTGACTGGATCGCCTTTAAATTCGCCAGAGTCGTAAAAATCTTTTCCAACAACTAGCTGTCCTTGACCTCTGGTAGGACGAGTTTTTGACGAACCTTCTGGAGTAGTTCCTCTACCTGCAGGTGGCATACCAAAAGGTGCTGTTGTTCTAGGCGGTTTAGGTAACGGTGTAACTTTGCCAGTTATACCTGAAGGTTTTTCAACTTGTGGAGGCTGACCTAAACCGACTTCTTTACCTTTAACTGAAACACGTATTCTAGGCGATGATTTAGGAGGATTACGCAGCTTACCTAAAGTAGCATTATTAAGCTTATCTTTAATTGTGGTATCTTGAATTTTAGGTAAAACTTTACCTATCGTAGCATTCCACATTTCTTTCCCAATTTTGCCGGGAACCCAGAAAGCTGTGTGTATAACGTCTTGTATTGGATTACCTGCAAACTCTGGACGTTCTGCAAACATATTATTCGTAGCACTCATTATGTCATTAGACATATTTATAGCTGCTAAAGGTAAACCTACTTGAGAACCATACTGTGATATAAGACCTGCTGCAAAAAGCAAACCGGGCATTTGTAGATCACCGTACTCTTGTATTTTTATACCGTCTTTGTTCTGTAAGATATCCCTTATGTTTCTTATCGCGTCTACATAATCTGGGCCAAAAGGATTACGACCAGTTAGTTCTGAAGGTATTCCTTTATCTTCCCAAGCTTTTATACGTTCATCAGATAAACCTAAGAACCAATCACGTAGTTTACCTACCCCTCTAACAAACATACCTTTGTCACCCTGCAATTCACCCTCATCAAAACGTGTTGGGCCAAGATACTTATTGCCTAACTTCATTATGTCTTCAAAAGCCTTTTCACCTTTTGTCTGAAGTTCAACGTCTGGGTCTCTTCTAAAATTAAGCCACTCTTCGTATGTTGATGGGCCAGTAGATGGCGCTCGGCCTCCACCTACTGTACGTCCTCTATCACCACCTAAATCACCGTCTTCCATGAAGTCTTTATCGTACCTCATACCCATCATCTGTTCTAACATAGATGGGCCTTTGTCAGGATCATCAACTACTATAAAGCCGCTACCTCCGGCGTATCCTCCGCCGGGCTTAAAGTCGTATGCACCACCGCCTCCCATACCACCACCAAACGATGATATTAAACCTCCACCGATACCAGTTCCACCTCCTACACCACCAATATCTGTTCCAGTGCCACCACTGCCTTCCCCTGTCGGTATAAAATTAGATCCACCACCGGATACATCTCTAACAAATATAGGATCGTCTGTAGGATTATTGTTATCTGTTATAGTCCAACCGCCATCAACTTTTGTTACGACAGCACCGCCGGGATATTTAGAAGAATCGCCCGGATTTATAATATAGCCTGTGCCAGTTACTCCTGAGCCATCTGGTATCCAGTTAGGTCTATCCCAAGGCAATAAGCCTTCTGCACCTCCACCTGTTCCGCCTCCACCTGCGCCTACATTACCTGCACCACCTGTCAGTTCTGTATTTTTAATACCGTTTTGTATACCAGCTACGATATCTTCTATATCCATGCCAGAGGCTGTTCCACCTGCGTCAAAGTATACGTTAGACTTGAATGGCTGAATGCCTCCACCCGTATCGCGTGGCTGCGCTCTTGACCATGTAATCTCTGGGCCTAGTGAAATGTTTGGTGCTGTGCCTAAAAGCTTTTGATTAACGTCTGCGTAACCGAACGGCCCATCGTAATTAAAACCTCTACCTGCTGGTAGGTATTCATTTGCTACAGTGTTAACAGTGGATGTTAACGCTGGGTTAACGATGTTGTTGGTTAATCGTGGTAAACGTTGGTCAGCAAGTGACGGGTATGCCTGATAAACTTCACGCAATGCTTGGTTAGGATCAATGCGCTCTAAGTCTAACTCAGGGACATTAACTAACGGAGATGTGGTTTGATTGGTGAATGGATCAGACATGACCTACGGGTTTTGGGTAGCCCAGTAACGGAGTAATGGTGTAGCTTCGCACATCGCAATAGTATCCTTGGAGAACTTATTATCATGTTCCATACCTATAATACAAGCAATAATCATGCCATATATTGAGTGTTTTGCGCAGGGCGCTTTGCATCTTCTAAGCAAAAAGTTTGAGAGGTCATTTTTTCAGAGAGGGTTATAGTTCGTAGTCGTGCATCATTCGGGGTGTACCCCGACTAGATTGTGTGTGAGAAATTTTTTGCTACGATAGGAAGAGGGGAGGCTGTTACACCTCCCCTTGTATGCTAGCCCATGAGCGCTATAAGCTGCGCGTTTAGGCTCGCGATGTCATCAGCGTTGCCGGCCTTGGTAGCTTCCTGAAGCTTCGCTACGATAGACTTTGCGTCCGTCATTTGACGCTTGGTTTTTGTAGCTTCGGATTCTGCTACGAGGAACCATCTGTCTATGATAAGCGCTTTGGCTCGTTTTAGCTTCTCATCTTCGCTTAGCGTATCACCGCGCCCTTCATCACCTTGGACTGTTTGTGCTGTCTTCAGTAGCACATTGTAGGCCATAGCGACGCGCTCTTGATACTCGTTATGTTTGCCGCGCTCGTCTGCTAACTCGCCCACAAGTTCAATATCTTTTGCGGGTATGCTATAATAAGCAATAGGAGTTTTGCCGCCCTTTGCTTTTGTTTCAGTTAGAACTAAGCTTGCACATAGTTCATTCACTAACTGAGTTTCTTTATCTCCTAGGTTTTCCTTTTGGATTACTGTTGTCTTCTTCATTTTGTATGTTATATGTTATGGCTTCATTTGAAGCACGAAAAGAGATTAGGTGAGTTTATCTTCTAACGCAAGCACTTTTTAAAAGTTTTTTAATCTTTTTTCTACGTTATAAATAATTATAAAACTAGAAGATTTTTATAACTATCATAGCTTTTAAATTTTTGTAGCAAAAGTTTTACGTAGATAGCATAACAGCGCAGCTCCATGTTTCACGTAGATAGCATAACGTAGCGGTGATCTTAGAACCATCGTTGACAGTAGACATTATCATGTTTATTTGTCTACTTGAGATCCTCCACACTTATGTAGGGTTGACGTTGATGTAGGGTTAGTAGTTATTACTTGAATTATATATATGTATATATATATACATACTGTATAAAATTAAACATCATACCCATATACCCGTATAATACCCTGAGTTGACAAATTAACATGATCATGTCTATTGTCTACCTCGCTTCTAAAATAACCTACCTCTACGTTATACAGTGATGTACGTTAGAAGATAGTGCTTGACTTTGTAGAAGATTTATGGTACTGTATTAGCCGTTTGGTAGCAGTATGATATTGTTACTAAGCTACGATACAAAATGAATAACGCAAACATATTGAAATGGACTTATGAAGATATCATAAGTGATAAGTCAAAGGCTAGTTATATGCTAACAGTATTACTAGGTAAGGCAGAAGATGACGCAGAGTTGTTAAACTATGCGCACATAGACACTTGTACTAAGATAGCTGAAAGCAAAGTGCAAAGAAAAGTTTATGTTAAAGTAAAGGATAGCATAGACGCTCTCAGTCATGTAACACAGCAAGCACAGGATGGTACATTAGCAGGTTGTCGCTACTGTGATTATACACCAGAAAATGATATGAATTTAACAACAAAGCTACGCTACGCTTGTAATGGCCTGATGACAGCAGTCAACAGTGCGGTAGGTATAAGAGACACTAAGGTAGCTTTTAAACAGGTTAAGTAATATGAAAGACATAGAAAAAATACTCAACAAACGTAGAAGAGAGATGACGCTAAGCTTTGGGCTGTTCATGGCGCTTTGGTTTATCGTAATCATCATCTGTATTATAGGATACGACATATGATAACGCTAGATGAAAAGCTATTCGCTGATCTTGTGCTAGGACACAAGTCGTACATTATCGTAGACGAGATTGTCAAAGCTGCGATAGATAACAGTGACTACGGTAGCGACCACCTCATATGCGAGTGTGATCCCGATGCTGTAGGTTGGAGCGGAGCTACGATAGGTAACATCGTAGCCGCTGGTAAAACAAAAGATGGCAGACAATTGTATAGGTTATGGAGGCGTAGCGAGTGGGCTATGGTAGGTAACACAGCACGTCAACGTAGAGAGGAACGTGATCGTAAGTGTGCCGAGGTTGAGAAAGCCAAGGTTGATGCGTTAGAAGATTTGAAAGCGCAGATGCGTACGCTAGGTGTTAAAGATGAGCTAATAGAGACTTTATTTAACACTATGAAACCTGAAGAAATTCGTAACATGTTAGGACTATGACAACAAACACAAAAGACATACCATTCCAGACAAAAGCAGCTAACGAACTCGCTATACGTATACGTAATGAGCGAGGCGCTTTGCTACAAGCTGGTACAGGCGTAGGCAAGACCTACATCACAGCCCAAGCTATCAAACAAGTTGTTGATGAGCTACAAGCTGATCCAAGTATAGGCGCTAACGCTGCCATACCCGTGCTGTGGATTGCACCCGCAGCTACTATCATACAAACCAAACGTGTACTTAAAGCGTACGGTATCGCTGGCAAAGTGATGGTGTTATCATACTCGGCGCTCACGTCTCCTAAGACTGGCGGCGCTATGTACTACAAAGCACGTACAGTAGTGACGTATGGTCAAGAGAACATCATCTATGATTGGAATGGCATTATGCTACCCAAGTTAGTGGTATTTGATGAGTGCCAAGCACTAAAGAATGAGGACAGCACACGTACTAGCATTGCACGTGGACTACCTGAGAACGTTAAGCGTATATTCATCAGCGCTACACCGTACCAACGTGTATGTGAAGCGCGTACTGTAATGGTTGGTGTAGGTATGCGCTCCAAGTACAACGTACTCCCACTATCACAGAACACTGCGCCCTCTGTCATGCGCTCGCTTGCCACATACGGTAACACCGCAGCGTACAGTCCAAAGGCTATGGAACGTGTCAAGGATGTCATGGAACCCTACACCGTTAACGTTAAGGGCGTACGCTTCAAACACAAGGCACGTACAGAATGTGTACTCATTGACTTTCGTAACCAGAAAGAACGTGACATTTATAACAACGCATACAACGAATATCTTGAAAAGCTTTACAAGTTGCGTGGCCAATCGGGTCACGGTATACTCGCTGCTCGTCTCGTAGCCATGCAAAAGTTCAGGCAAAAAGCTGAAGAGATACGTTCGCCGTTAATTGCTGGCAGAGCGCACAACGCTGTCGAAGAAGGCTCGCAGGTTATCATAGCCAGCAACTTCAAGAACATGTTACGAGGCGCTTGGTTAGCACTGACCGAACGCTACGGATATGACAGTGATCGTATCGGGTTTGTTACCGGAGGCCAGTCAGCCGAGCAGAGGCAACGTCATGTCGATGAGTTTCAAGAGGGCAAACGTGATGTCATGTTACTTACGTTACAAGCTGGCGGTGTAGGTATATCTCTACATCATGAGCAGGATAGCGCACGGCCTCGCCATATCATACTACCTCCAACGTGGTCAGCGATAGACTTGATCCAATGCCTTGGCCGTAGCCATCGTATCACCTCACAATCTAACACACTGCAGGAAGTCTTGTGGTATAGAAATACTATTGAGGAACGTGTCGCTGCTGTCGTAGAGAACAAGGTTAAGTGTATTAACAAGGCTGTATCAGCTAAAGAACAGTGGGCTTCGCTGTTCGCGCCTAACTTAGACGATGAACTCGGCAACGTAGACACTGATATAGATGACGATGTTGACTACGGTATAGATGAAGGGTTACTAGAATGAAACCACGAGGCGTTGCAGCCAATGGCCCCAGTAACATAGAGTCAGACTTTAAGTTACAAGTTACGTGTGGCAAAGGATCTTATGGCTTAGTCCAAGAACCTTACAGCGTTAGCTTATACAATGACCCTGCGTATGCTGGCGAAGATCTTAGCGGTGACTATCACAGGCTTATATCAGTGGACTGGGTACGTAATGTATTCAACCCAAGTTACAGAAAGTTTTGCGAAGATAGGTGTATCAACTACGATATAAAAGATTTTATATACGGGAAAAGAAAAAGCTTGACATCGTAGATCAACTGTGTTATACTATCATAGTCAGTTGGCTACCAGTTTTATACCACATAGCTAACGTAGACAAAACAACAACATACAAAATGAATATATTCGTAGTTCACCCAAGCCCCAAGGTAGCAGCACGTATGCTATGCGATAAGCACATCGTTAAGATGCCTCTCGAATCAGCGCAGATGTTATGCGCAGCCTATGATCCAATGGACAATCCACCGTACAAGCGTGTCCATTACAACCATCCATGTACGCAATGGGCTAGGCATAGCTTAGCCAACTACAAGTGGCTTATTGAACATGCCAACGAGCTATGCGCAGAGTATACTAAACGTTACGGCTGCGATATCGTACAACATGCGAGTGAGAGTGTTATAAAATGGTGCGATACTTGGAAGAGTACTCTAACATTCAAACACACTGAGCTAACAGAACATCCACAATGCTTTGGTGATTTCCATGATCGCTGTTTTGTACTGGACAATCCTGTCATGGGCTATCGTCGTTACTATCGTACAGCTAAGAAACGCTTTGCTAAGTGGTCACACTCAGAACGTCTAGGTTACGGTGAGCCTTACTGGTTCACAGAAAATGTAGATGTTATGTTAAGGGAGGGACAGCTATGAGAAAGATAACTAGACAAATAACAGAAGCCTTTGCTAACAGACAAGCGAAGCGTTCAGGTAATGATGAAGTTACCGTACATTCACTCGAACACCGCAGACCTCACCTTAAATGTGTTAGGCTATGGCTACACCGTAACAAGATAGCTGAGCAGGTGTTCCTTGATGACCACGGTGATGACTTTGGTTATGATACAGACATACTGACCGTTACGCTATCAGGTTGGGGTACGAACACCACACGTGAGCGCCTTTGCGGATTGATGAGAACGCTCGACCTACCCATACACTTTACTCAGCATAAGCATGAGCAATACATACGTACCGCAACAAAGGGACGTAAGATAGGTGAGACTGAAATCATAAGTATTGATCTAAACACAGGTGAAGAAGTGCAGAAATGATTTACGAAACCCTAACGAACTTTAGAAACCAGTCTAAGAAATTTGGAAGGCTAGGCGATCTTGACGATAGCACTCCGCTAATACTACTCGCACCTAGGATAGATGATGAGACTTATGATAAGCGTGAGGCTGTATGTGTAGATGGATCAGAGCAAAAACGTATTAAGAAAGCAATGTCTGAGGGTTGGGATGTTATGTTAGCATATCATTACTTTGAAAGGTTAGAGTTAGATAACTATGTACCAGAAGATCATAGCTACCTGCGAGGCATAACAGATCACGTATACCACCCAGAACTAGGACGTAAAGAAATACAATGGCCACAGAAAAAGAACGTACAATAGATTTAGCAGCGCGAGTCAAGCGTTACAATACCAACGATAGCTACATACAGAAACAGTTAGCCAATGCGCTCACGTTAAGCTACCGTCCTGAGCCTGTCTTAATCACAGGATCTACTGGCACAGGAAAAGAATTGATAGCGCACATACTGCACGGTACACGTGTAGGTGAGTTTGTCACAGTCAATACCACAGCAGTAACCGATACGCTATTCGAGAGTGAATTGTTCGGTCACTTAAAGGGTAGTTACACAGGCGCTTTCAGAGATAGGGAAGGACTCGTAGAGTATGCCAAGAATGGTACGCTGTTCCTCGATGAGATAGGTGACATGCCGCTAGGCTTGCAAGCAAAGCTGCTACGTTTCATACAGTTTGGTACATACCGTAGGGTAGGAGACAACGAGACACGTATATCTAACTGCCGCATCGTAGCTGCTACATGTGCATCACTACCCTTACGAATAAAGATGCAAGAATTTAGAGAAGATTTATACTACAGACTATCAACGTTTAGCATACACCTAACATCCTTAATGCAAAGAGTCGGTGATGCTGTGCTGTACGTAGAGAATCATCCAGCATACAAGAAGATGTCTAAGAAAGAGATACAATCTCTTATGAAACATTTATCAGTAGATAAGTTAGCAGGTAATTACCGTGAACTAGAGCAGTTAATGCTACGGTATGAAGTCTTAAAAGAACTACCAGAAAATGTTAAAAGGTACTAAAAATAGTTTTAAAAGTCAAGCACTTTGGCACGAATCTTGCTTTATAATAGGTATCTGATACCTCGTGTAAAGCGTTAGCAGATAAATAAGAACATAACATAATGGCAACGTACAACGTACAAGAGTACAAGGACGGTGATTGGAAAGGTTTCAAATTCACCGTGAAACAATTCGATAGCGCAGCAGAAGCTGTAGAAGCTATCGGAGAAAGCAACGTACTAGCATTGCTCAACCAGCAAGTCGCTAGTCGTATACGAGCGAAGGTCAAGAACTCGTTACCGAAAGGTCTTAACGAAGACGATCTTAAAACACAGCAGTCACGTCTACAAGAGAAGCATCACGACGGTATACTATTCTCGTCTGATGATGCGGATAAATGGAAACCTGACCAACGTGAACTTACACCAACTGCAATGTTTAAGTTAGCGCAAGCTGCCTTTAACTCTGGTAAGATAGAAGAAGGTAACGATCTTCTAAAGCAGATGGCTTCCATGATGGGAGAAGCGTAAGCAATTACTCATGATAGGGGAGAGTGCTAATACTCTCTCCTATCTTTTTAATAATTTAAGTTGATATATTAATATGGAAGATGACAACAAAATAGATATTGTAATAGGTAAATTACAAAAACCAGAACGCAAAACAGACTCACCACTTAAAAAGAATCGTTCAACGTATACGGAAGGTAGCGCAGAATCTGTTAAGCCTATCTTAGATAAATTAATGAATGATCCTACAGATGTTTTTGTTCCTTCGGTGGGTAGTGGTTACACTGTAAGGACATTGTACTGTAAAATAAATGATGCTATTAAATGGCTTATGCAAAACACAGACGAGCCTGAGAGGTCAGAGTATTGTTTGCTACGATCACAGGTTAGCATACGTGCTGTGCATGACTCAGATAACTCTGGCGTTTTGATATACTTTAAAGAAGGTATGCGTAAGCTACGGCAGAAGTCTGGTGACGGGCGTTCGTTAGAGTTTGCTACAACTGACTCAGGTAAGTGGAGACATGATGTCATACGTTGGTTGAAGAGTGCTAAAGACGGCGATATGTTTGAGAGCGGTACGCTTGAAGAGTTCTTAACAGAACAAGACGAAGCATGGATATTGCAGACGTTAGCTGGCATAGCACCCGACGCTGAGTCTGTTGTTAAAGAGAAAAGTTTTCGCATCATACGATGAGCGATTACATTGGCGTTGTATACCTTATAGCGTTTTTAAGTTTTGTAACATACAACTATTATAAAGAATGACAATTGAAGAACTACTTAACTGTAACATAGCAGAGTTAGAGAATATGTCTGATGAAGAATTGAAAGAACACTTCAAACCATACCTATCTGTAACACAGCCAGACCCAAACGTAGCTATAGTTAAACCGAAGCGTAAGAAGAAAGCTTCGGTTATATCTAAGAAGAAGAAACAATCCCTTGAAGAACAGATGAAAGAACTTGCAGAACTTCATGGAGTTAACCTAGAGAAACCAGCTAAAGATATTTTACCAACAAACTTACGATAATGAATTTAACTTTAAAAAGAACCAGCGACGGTCGATACATAGTTAAGCTAGACGCATCACTATACAGCCAGACAGCATGTCCTCGGCGCTTGTGGTATATGGGTGCGCGTGGCCTAACCTATGAAGCGAAGTCACACAAGATGGAGTATGGCACAGCGTTTCATAAAGCGTTGCAAGAATACTACACGACAGGTAACACGAAGGCATCCATCGCCACTGCGATAGAACACTTTGAACAAGACGACATACATGTACCTGACAATGACTTCCGTGACATGGGCCATCTTGTAGCCACACTCACGCAATACTTTAACACGTATGAAAAGTTTGACGGATTGAAAGCTGACATGGGTGATGAAGGCCCACTACTAGAGCAGCGCTTTGCTGTACCATACTGGACTGACGGCAAGCTTATTGATGTCGTGCTGTGTGGTACTGTTGATATGATAGGTAACTACAACGGACTACCTGCACTCATAGATCACAAGACAACATCACTCAACCAAGTTGAAAAGTATTTAGACAGCTACCAGAACTCACCTCAGATGATGTTCTATACTATGATATGGAAGCGCATGTTTCCTGACGTACCTCGTAGTGTTATCATCAACGGTATCTTTCTCAACCGTAGTGGTAGGAATAAGTTCCAGCGCTCAGCGTTCATAACGTTTAGCCCTCATGTACTCAAAGAGTTTGAGCAACACTTAAAGCTGACGATAGAAACGTACGTAGCAAACCTAATCAAGGTTATTAAAGATGGTGAAGATCCAGAAGAGACGTTCTCTCCTAACTTCACCTGCTGTGAAACTAAATTTGGTAAGTGCAACTTCTCTCCTGTGTGTACAACACCAAGGCGGGAAGATCGTGAGACTATTATAGAGTCTCTGTTCTCTACCACTAACACCTATGACCCACTATTATTCCAAGCATAATGTTAACTGATCCACAAATAAGAGACATAGCGCTGAAGCGTTTCACAATAGAAGCGCCAGCAAAATTTACAAAGGGTATGCAAGAACATAACCCTGACGGTACAAAAGGTTTGATGCGCATGGAACCCTTACAGCTTGTCGATAGCATAGCTGAAGAGGTGATAGATCAATGGCATTACATAGAATCTATTAGACAGAAGTTCTATGATCTGCTAAGTGAGAACCGACAACTGCGCAGTCGTATAGTTTCCCTTGAGGAAAAATTAAAAGACAACAAGACACATGAGTAAAGCCATAATAGGAGTTGTGGGTAGTAGCGGCACGGGTAAATCAACATCCCTGCGCAACTTATCTCCCGATAAAACCCATATCATAGACCTTGAACGTAAAGGTCTGCCGTTCCCTAATGCAGGGAAGTTCAACGTTGCGCCATGCGCTAACATAAAAGAGTTCGATCAAGCCTTAGACAAGGCGCTGGCCGATGAGAAGTGTGAAGTTATTGTGATAGAATCTTTCACAAAATACGTAGAAACACTTATCGCTTTGGCCCAAGCATCATTCAAAGGTTTCGATGTATGGTCATACTATAATCGTATGATACGTGCTACACTTGAGAAGGTTAAAAACGATAGAGCCATTGTAATATTCACAGGCATTGATGAGATCGTACAAGTTGCACAGCCTAGTGGTGACACATACAACGTACGCCGCATCAAGGTGCAGGGTAAGCAGCATGAAGGCTGCATAGAGAAGGAGTTCCTTATGGTACTCTTTACCGAAGTCAAGCGAGACAAGGAAGGTAATGTGCGTTACGTGTTTCAAACAAACAGTGACGGCATTACATCTGCCAAGACTCCTATGGGTATGTTCAAGGATGCGTACATAGACAATGACATTGCTGTGGTTATTGAAGCAGCAAAGAAATACTACGCAGCATGAGCAACAAAGATAACGTAGCCGACTTGGTAAGAACTGTTGAGAACGTTGAGGATATTTTAAAGTATGCACAACGTGACTTAGGAGAATGTGTTAGACAACTGCCTGAGATTACAGACGCTAATCCTGTTGAGTGGCCTAGCAACATGTTTTTAAGGCAACTGTTTGATGACCTTATGTTAGCTTACGGTAAACCAGACACTGAGTACACGGGCAACCAGCAACGTAAGTTAACTGAACTGGTAAACGTTTTAGCCTCAAAGAATATAGATACTGTAGACGATCTTATTGATAGATTGATCTTAGGAGAATAACTATGCAACAGAAAGAAATAACAGAATACAAAGAAGTGGCTTTAGCTGTAGCGCGAGCAGCGCATGAACAGGCTAAAGAATTTGCAAGTGAACTTGATATCACATACGTAGAAGCGCTTAGCTTACTGCAGACTATCACAGTTGATAAGCTAACCTACGGATTAGCCCAAACACTTTCTTCACCTGACAATAGGAGTGCGGTCAATGAAGAACTTATAAACAAAGACACTCCCAATAATAACAAAACTAAATAAAATGGCAGTCATCAACCTAGATGAAATCGCAGATAACGTAAGACCTTATCTGAAGAAAGACACATACTCAGCACGTATCATAGAAGCTGAGTTCACAACGAGTAAGGCCGGAGCGCCGATGATCGTTATGCAATGGGAGGTTGTAGCACCTGATGCTACTGAAGACCTCGAAGGTAAAACTGTTCGTATCGCTGGCTTACAGTTCCGTGACTATCTCTCGTTCAGTGAGAAAGCTATGGAGATAACTCTAAAGAGAGTCAAGACACTTCACCGTGCGCTTGAACTATCCGCTGAGTTCGATACGGATAATCCTAATGTAGATCAGTATGCTGGCTTAGCTGCTGACGTTACATTGGAAACTGAGCAGACCGCTCAAAAAACTGATGACGGTAGCCCTGTCTTAGATGACGACGGCAACCCAATCATGAACAACAACTATCGTTTGAAACGTGTTCTTCGTAAGAACGCTGACCACACGATAAGCTAAGAGTTACGTTATGGTCTTAGTTTAATCGCTAAGACCATAACATTTAATTTAAAAACGCATGGGTACAGACTTACTATTAAGACGTGGCTGGGTGTCTGGTTGGGGTTGTGTAGACCTTACGCAAGGGAGCTTGGTACAGGTACACAATTATTCATTACCTATGTTGATCGCCCATGCGTTTATTCTTTTACCACTGGTGACAATAATGTAGCGATTGGTTATATGGCTGTAGAAACTATTAGATATAAAAAGTCAACCCTTCCGTATAAAGGGTTGACTGTTGTTTTAGGGAAGCCTTCACGCTTTGATCGTGCGCAATTGCTTAGCGGTTACGGAGGTCAGATGTTTTACAATGCGCTATCACCCATACCAAGGCAGAGTGTAGACGTGTTTCTCGCTGATGCTGTAATCAACGGTGAGGTCAAGTACCAAGAAGGTACGAAAGTTGTTCTACTGCTGGGACAGAAGGCTTTAGATATGGTAGCGCAGGGTGTCAGCATAGATGAGCAGCGTGGATGTCCTATTATTAAGGATGGTATAGCATACGTTCCATCGTACGAGCCGCAGGAAGCGGTCGATAGACAGGCATACTTCAACCCTAACGACACGGATGATAGCAAGGGCGGTGATGACAAGGGACGGCACGGAAAAACCCGTAGACCTAACCGTAAGTTCTGGCTCACCCGTGATATAAAGAAAGCCGTTGGCTATCTGACACAAGAACCAGTAGTGACCAAGGCGAAACATATCTTATGGCCTCGCGCTGACGAAGTTATCAAGGTGCTTACCAACACAAAGGGCAAGCACATGTACTTTGACATTGAAACTAATCGCAGCCTTGAGCTTACATGCTTTGGATTTTCCTTCGATGAAGTGACTGCGTGGTGTGTACCTATGGTGGTATCACCGAGAGAAGGTTACTACTATAGTGACACTCACAAAATTTTAGCTGCACTTGCCGTGGCAATGCGTGACAACATAACTGTCATACACAACTCTCTGTTTGATTTGTTTGTCATGGCATACAAGTACGGTATCCCAGCACCTCGACGTGTGTATGATACCATGCTTGCACATCACAGATTATTTCCAGAAGTAGAAAAGTCGTTAGGTCACTGCCTATCGTTGTACACTGACCAGCCCTACCACAAGAACGAAGGCGTGTTCGATGCACGTGGGCTTGAGCAGCAGACACAGTTGTATGAGTACAATGCCAAGGATGTTATAAGCATGGCACTGCTGCAGCCGCAGATAGATGCTACCGCAGCAAACTTCAAGGCAACTGAAAGTATACAACAAGTTAATGATAGTGTTGTACCATACCTGACTGCCATGCTGCAGGGTATACGTTACAAGGACGACAAGTTAGATGACATCATAGCTAACAACGACAGACATCAGAATGTGTTGCTGAGATTCCTGCGATTACTTATAGGCAGCGACCTTAACCCTAACAGTCCCAAGCAAGTCGCTAACTATTTATATAACAAGTTAGGTTACAAGCGTCCGTCGAAAGATATAACAAGTGAAAAAGCTTTGTTACAACTAAGGCTGTCGAATCCTGACAATCCTATAATCAGTCTTATCCTACGCTATCGTTCACTGGCCAAAGAGAGTGGGCAGTTAAAGTTTCCAGAGTGGGTAGGCACAAAACCATTAGACCACAAGCGTATCACAACTGCATACAATCTGGCGGGTACAACATCATACAGATTAGCATCGCGCCGCTTGTTAGGTCAGTGGGGTACGAACATACAAAACTTTCCCAAGAAACTCAGGAAGCTGTTCGTTGCTGATCCCGGTAACGTATTTGTCCAAGCTGACCAAGCTGGTGCAGAAGCACTTGTCGTTAGCTATCTGTGCCACGAAGGAAACTTCAGACGATTGTTTGCCAACGGAGTTAAGTCACACGTCTACGTTGCGCTCAGATTGTTTGAAGATGTATGGGCTGCTGAGTTAGGTGAGTCATTAAAAGATTACTGCGAAGCTTCCGCTGCCGACTTAGTTAAGTTACCACGCTGGCAAGAACTCAAGACACTTATATCTTCCAGTGACAACTGGTCAGCAGACAAACGTTATTACTTCATGGCGAAGATGGTATGTCATGCCAGTAACTATGGAATGAAAGCACCTACGTTCCGTGTCAATGTATTACAGAAGTCAGGCGGTGCAGTAAACCTAACCAACAAACGTGCCACATTCTTTCTCGAAACTTATCACAAACTGTTTCCAGAGATTCGGTTATGGCATAGAGAAACTATCGCAGAACTAAATCGTGGTAGAGTTTTACGTAACTTGTTTGGTTATCCTCGGATGTTTACACAACCAATAGAGCCGTCCATGTACAAGGAAGCTTACGCTTTTGTACCACAGTCAACCGTAGGCTGTATAACTAACATGGCATTCACAGATTTATATAACCATCCACGGATACAAGAACTAAATGCAGACGTGCTACAGAATAACCACGACAGTGTTTTGTTGCAATGCGCTCCCGACGTTGCAACCGAAGTAGCTAAACTAGCTTGCATAGCATTGAACAGAGAAATGATTTCACCTTTTGGCGAAGTCTTTCACATGAAATCAGAGGCTATGATAGGCGAGAATTGGGGAGAGATGACAGACATATAAATGACGAACATAGAAAAATGGAGATACTTCTTAAAAGACTTAGAATCACCCGACCTGTTTATTGATTGGGGATTTTACAGTATGATATCAACAGCATTACAACGTAGGGTGTGGTTGTTTCCCGACACATTCACACTATACCCTAACTTGTTTGTGCTGTTAGTTGGGCCACCTGCTGCTGGCAAGTCGCGTGTTATATCACAGGTAAGTGAGTACATTAAAAATCCTGTGCTGATAGATCGCAAACCAAACAAGAAAGCTAACAAGGTAGACATTAAACCATTCTATCCACTGAGTGCTGATACCATCACACAGGAAGCGCTTGTACAATACATAGTGAAGGAGTGCGCACGGGACTTTCATTACATGGATGAGAACAACCAGAAGATGCGCTCCTCACATTTTTCTGTGGGTTTTATGATAGAGGAGTTGGGAGTGTTGTTACGCAAGAACACTGACAGCATAGTGAATATGCTTAACCAGTTTTACGATAGCCGTGACTACACATACAAAACCAAACACCAAGGCACAGACATTATCAAGAACGTATGCGTAAACATACTAGGCGGCACAACACCATCATTTATACGCACAGCTTTCAACGATCAAATTATATCACAGGGATTTACATCACGTGTTATCATGGTGTATGGAGACAAGCCAAGATTCCTACGACAGTTTCCCGGCGTTAACGAGAAGCAGAAAGCATGTAAGTCAGAGGTGTTGGCACACCTTAAAAATTTAGCATCCATAGGTGGGCCGTTGACGTTAAGTGAGGAAGCTGCTGACTATCACAAAGAAGTTTACGAGAGCGGTCAGCTTACACAGAAGACATTAAACAAGGATCACAGGCTTGAAACATATTACGGACGCAAGAATGTACATTGGCTAAAGCTGTCTATGATAATGCACTTCGCTGATGGCACAGCATCAATGACAATCGAGCGTGATACAATGGAACGCGCACTGCGCTTGTTGGCACACACCGAAATTCGTATGCATGAAGCGTACACCGTAGCTGGGCGTAACGTGCTGGCCGAAATTCAACGCCGCATCTGCCAGTACATTATAGATAAGGGCGCAGAAGGTGCGTCATTTAAGAAGCTGCTTATCGTTTTCGTAGATGATCTGAGCCAAGAAGAATTAAGGACTTGCCTAGAATTTTTACTTATGACAGAACAAGTGAGTTTTGATAGTCACACATACAATGCACTTGTAACTAAACCCGCTGACCCTACAGAATACTTATAACATGTTTAGAAAAAACACATACGAAACTACGGTTAATGTAATAAGAGCCGAGAAGTTAGATTTCATACATGACCGTGCTATATACTTTAGCGAAGAAAGTACTGCGATATACGAGGCTTACATTGATGGTGAGCCTGAGACAGGCGGTTATCGTACACAGGTTAGCCCAGCCCATACTGACTTAATGTTTGTAGATGAGCATGGCAACACCGTAGAACTCACTGAAGAAGAATATAAAAAAGCAGAAGACTTAGCGTACTGTATAACAGAAGACCACGCACACGATTGTGCGTGGGAAGATCGCTATGATGACAGGGATTAACATGGACGAAAAACACAAACAACTAAAAGCTAAAACCGAAATCGAGTTAGGTGAATTAGCTATAATAAATAACTCACAGAAACGTGGCCGTGCCAACAGTGAATACTATCTAGTACATCTTGATGGATGGTTTAACACAAAAGAAGGCAAGCCCTCTGCATATATGTTTACAGAATCTGAAGTGTTAGAAGCTCACGGACGTGCAGCAAAAAACACAGAAGATATTATTCCTATGAAACCTAGAAAGTGGTGGAACTTCTGGTCATGACACAGGCATACCTTATAGATAGCACAACTAAACTTGTCTCACAAGTGGAGGTTGATGGCTACAAAGACATTCAAGAAAAGATTGGATGCGAATTATTCACGACGGCATGTAGCCTAGAGAATGGTGACACGTTGTTTGTGGATGATATGTCCTTGATAGATGGTAAGGAACATGAGTTCTTCATGTTTGCTGATTACCCATCACCTATTGCAGGGAACGGATTGTTAGTAGGGACAGCAGCTAACGGTGACGAGAAGGATTGCGAAACGTCTATAGTAGATTGTGCAATGAAGGTACGTTGGTTAGAGAAGTTATAGCTCTTCCTCTTCTTCCTCAACTTCAATGTCTTCCATCACTGTAGTAACAACACGACGAGTCAGTACGCCTATGATACTTTCGTATGATAAATCAAACTCGTTATAGTAACGACCTATCAACCCTTCAAGATCGTTATAGAACATTTGCTGTTGATCTTTCTCGTCGTGTTCTTCTTTCATTGTAGTAAATCCCATGCGCTTTCATACTCATGATGCTTCTTACCAGTAATAAAAATCTTTAGCGTTTTAAAAGTAACTTTTTCTATAGGCAATACCCAAAAACGTTTCCGCTCTATAGCACAGCAGATAAAAAAGTCTATGGAATTTTTATCATAAGTATCTTTAACAGCTTTACCGTGACATAAACCAAAAGCGTAGTGAGGCCCATGTCTAGGAGTCATCGTTACATTTTCTGTAGACTTAACTTGTATCCTGCAAAAGTGTCTATCTTTTTCTGCGATGATATCATACCTAGCATTATCACCGAACGGAAATGATACATTCCAGTTACGTTCTATTAACTCTTGCGCTACTAAAAGTTCCCCCCGATCTCCTAACGCTTTCATATTTACCATACCCAAACCATATCTAAATCATCAGAAAAGTCTTCGGGTAGTATATCATAGTTCATTGCTGACTTCTTGCTATCTGTAACTCAACGTAACCTTTAACGAGTGCTTTACGTGTAGGTGACATGGCTTGCTTCCTTGCCCACTCATTAAACGTACGTTGCCAATCCTTACCTCGACCCATCTTTACCATGAAGTCTCGGTAGCGCATAAATTCTTTAACACCTTCAACTGTTTTCACAGAAGGCATTGTCTTGTCAGATGTTGTATACAACCCTTGTACGTAAGACTTCAACTTATCTGGACGGCCTTGCGCTCTATCAATCTGTTCTCGTAGCGCACCGGGAATTGTTTGCACCATCTCTTCAACCGTCTCAGCTTCTTTAAACTCACGTGTGTCAGGACGCATGTACTTATTACCCATCTCAGGTGACACAGGCGCATCTGTAAAACCTTCAAGGCGACGGAACACACGGTAGTTCCGACGCATGTTAGCCTTATCCATCTCTTCACGTTGGAAAGCTTGTTGTGATATTATGCGATAGGTTTGTGTAGCACGTAGCATGACATCGTTCAAGGCTTTGCCATAAGTTTCTATCACAGGAGCGCCTTCTTCTATGGCACGTACAGCATCAGCCATCGGATCCATCATAGTCTGACTAAAAAAGTCTAACGCAGGAAAAACAAAACCGCCAGGCAAGTTTGGATTGTAGCCTTGCTCAAATCGCGCCCAGTCATTTAGTAGCGCACTAACCAGACCAAAGTAACCTGTTTGGTTTAGCATATTAACTACAGCGTAACGTGTTTCCTCAGTGTTCTCTGCTTTGAGCGCCTCTTCAAGTGTAGGTGCGCCTTGCAGTTTGTTGTAAATAAATTGTGAGATGTATGTAAGAGCGCCGCCAGTTACCACTGCACCTAGCGTAGACTTAATGAGTGGTCTTATGTCGCCTTCATTAAACAGTGGGCCAAGTATATCGCGATCCATACGTGTAGTCTTTTCAACTGTCCAACGTGATAGCGAAGTGAACAGTGATGGCGCACCGAACAAAGTCCATGATGGAACACCACGTACATCATAAGTACCTTGGTTAACTTCAACCCAACCTGCAGCCATGTCATCCAACATGTTATCAAACTCTTCATCACCCAGCTTATAAATGTCAGCCTTGTCTGCATGACGGCGCATCTTACGATAATCTACGCCAGACATTTTACCTAAAGTCTGCAGTGTACGCATGGCAAGCTTGTCTGTATCTGCTGCACCTATGTTCTGAAGCACAAGCGCACGACCAAGACCAAACTGCAGCGCTCTTGTAGAACGTTCCAATACGTTACGTCCAGAATACTTTGCAGCCATATCACTCCAAGTATCTAAGCTATTCAATAACTTGGTATGTGTTTCCAAACCAAACTCGATACGGTTAGTTTTAGTTTTGTTAACACCCTTTGTGTGACTCTTAACCCAACTTCTTCTTACGTCTGTGAATGACTTTACTAATGCACTCGCATTGTTCCAGCCCATATAAGGTAACGCCAGTGTATAAGAGGTGAATAAGTCACGTATGCCAGACATTAAACCTAGCCAATGACTAACAACTAAACGGTTGGCTGTACGTCCAATAAGTTCTGAGCCATCGTAGTAACCTAGATAGCCCTTCATAAAATTCTGTACTGCTGGATGGCTTGTCATACCAGCATTCAATTGAACCTCGTTACCCTCTATGATCTCTGTCTTAGTACGTGTTGTAAACGGACTGTCCTTGAGAGTAGCTGCATGTTTGCCCTCATGTGGAACACCCAACGCAGCACGTACGACAGCATCGTTCTCAACATTTTTGTAGAACGCAAAGTCATCTGCGAATCTTTTAAAGTATCTTGTGTAGTTGTTAACTGCGCTCGGTTCAATCCAAAGCAGCCTACCACTATCATCCAAAGTCTTTGGCAAACCTAGACCTTGCACCTTACGTATCGCACCAAATTTTGTAGAGCCAAGGTCGCTATCAAAGTCAACGCTCTTTGAAATGTATTTGTTAAGTGCAACTTCTAAGTCAGCATCAGTAATTGCTTTATCATCACCACGAACTTCTTTCCAATACTCAAGAAGTTCTTGCTTAGCGGCTTGTTGTTTCACAAGTCCAAGATCACCCTGCAATTCACGGCGCTTCAGTAAGCTAAATGTTTCTGGCACATAATCTACGTCTCTACCTGCAGTAACATAGTCACCTTCAGACGGTGAGTATACTTTCATGTCTTCACCAAGCTGTAGATCACGTGCGGTTTTATAATCATTGGAAAAATAATCCACGTAATAACGCACCTTACTGTCTGGTGCATCGTATGCTGCCTGTGCTTCGCTAGGTACGGGTAGCTTGCGCCTTCTATGTACCATGTAAATCTGTACAAGTTCGGCATCGCGTTGGCTTAGCTTCACCTCACCTTGGTGCATTAAAAATTCTTCTATGAAACGTCCTTGTAACTCACGGCTATCACGGGCTGTAGCATCCAAGGCATCAGCAACTCGGTTGGAAATCGCTTTCTCTTCTATAGTCTGACCAACAATTCTCACACTATCTACAATACTGCGTATACCAAACTGTGTGAGTAGTGCAGGGTTAGATGAGAAGTGATCTGTAGCAGAGGTTAGCTGATAGTCGTTCATATCCTCTAACAATTTTTCAGAGTCTACCTTCTGCAGTCTTTGGTCAGTGTAGTATTCTTGAAGCTGGCCGTTAGCTTTTTGAAAAGGTTCGCGGAAAGCTACGACTTCTCTAACACCATCAAGCATATAAGTTAGTCCATCGTAACCCATTTCGTTAAGAATGCGATTACGCATATCTATAGGTGTTGATGCAATACCGCGTTCTGGATTAAAATTTTGTAACGCAGTAGCAGGATTAATTCCACCGATTAATCCGTCTAGTACATTAACTACTGCCATAATACTTTCTGGCCTAGTTTCACTAAAAGCAGATTTTATAATAGCACTACGATCTTCTGAGATTGTATAGCCAAGCTCAGTAGCTTTTGTTGTATAGTCGTTGTAAAATGATTCAATGTCTGTTGTAGACCTACCGAAATCTAGTAGGCTTCTAAAGTTAGTGCGTATGCTTATAGGTTCTCCGTAACTAACTGATTTATTTTTGTCAGGTGTTATGTATATACCACGGCCAGCTAATCCTCCGGGGTTTAACTCCTCTCCTTTAAAGCCTTCAGCTAATATAGTTTTAGCAGCAGGTGATCCATGATACATCTCCAATGAATTTATAACCTTGGCTATATCCTTACCTTTCATATTACCTGCAAAAGGTTTATTAGCAAACCGAAGCAATGCCTTCTGTGCTTGTTCAATACTAAACGTACCAGACTTTATACGTGACACCATTTTATCACGTACTTTTTTCGTGTAACGTTTTCTAAACTTCTCGTCATACGTGGCAGCTATTTTCAGTCCTTCAGTAACTTGTTCAGCTTTTACTTCCTGCAATCGTAAATGATCCTGACGTATCTTAGCAAAGGCACGTGCAGCATCAGTTGGTTTACCGTCAGGATTTTTAAGTGAAGGATTCTCAGCTTCCAAAGCTTCACGTATCTTACGCATCTCCTCGGCTTGCTGTTCAAATGTTAGCGGTGATTCATCGGGATCAGCAGTACCACCACTGTCCTTACTGTAGCGTTCACCTCCAGCAGTAGGAGAATCAAGACCATCACCCGCAAAGCGCACAGGCAACTGAGTTAAAAATAATTCAAGCTGTTGTGGCTGTAGCACAGGCTGACGTTCACCACGCATGGCAAGCCAATCAGCTAAGCGCTCTAAATGTTTATCAGATGTATCACCCTTCTTAGGTACAAAGCCTTTACGTGCATCACGTTCCAGTTTGTAATCATCAAACCACTTACCTAACTTAGCCATCACACCTGCAGGTGCATCAGTCATACGCTTCTGCAGCATCTTACCTGCACGTTCTACAATCTGTTCTTCAGACCATATACGTTTATCTGTGTCAGACTCCAACGCATTACGCATCTTGCTTTCAGCAAATAAGTCAGTCTCAAAAAATTCTAATAAGCCACGATGCTTTGGATCACCGCCACGTTTTAACACTTGCCATAACCCATGCAGATATTCATGGAAAGGTGTGTCAGGGTTATCAAGGTTCTTGTTAAGAAGTATCTCATGTTTCGGTAACTTGTATACACCTCTCGTAGTCTCAGCGTTATAACGATCAGTTGCTTCTATAACAGCCCTACGCCAACCCATACCTAAACGCTCAGCCAAACCTTTAGCATCACTTAGTAATTGATCAGACGGAGGTATGCGCAATGCTTTACCAGTAAGTGCTTGCTGCCTTTGGTTGTGTCTGTTGGCTATAGCTTCTGCCTCATTTTCTTGTCGTCTGGCTTCGTCGCGCTGTGCTTTACGCTGGTCGTAAATATTATCAACACGCTCTTTTAAAGTCATCTCATCTTGAAGCGCGTCCATCGCTTTTCGTTGAGCTTGCTGTACTAACTTATGATCTGATCCATACTCTTCACGCAAACTTTCAACTTGCTTGCTTAACATGTGTCTGTTTCTCTGCGCTTTTTCAAATGCTGTTTCTGCACTAGCCTTATCATCTTTAAGGCGCTTGGTAGCTTCAAGGTCTTCTGTCGCTGTAGTCTCGTCACGCTTGGCTGCGGCAGCTTCAGACGTAGCTTTATCATCTGCAGCTAAACGTGCTTCAGCTTTTAGCTTTTCTTCTTCAAGAGTTTTCTCAGCACGTGATAAAATTTCTTCTCGCTTAGCAGGTAACACAGCGAGTGCTTCCTCGTCAGTAAGCGGTAGCGGAGAATCGCCATAAATCTTTTTGCCTAATCTTGTAGGCTGTTGTAACGCACCTCCAACAAGTCCAGCTAAACCAATCCTACCGTAGTCTAACTCCTCACCCATCAATGCTTGTGAGCCAGCTTCAACACCAGCTTCTAAACCACTGCCGATACCAAGACCTGTGAGTGCTTGTTTTTGTAAAGCTGTTTGTGTACGTAGTGGTGCATTTCTTAACGCACCGGGAATTGCTTTTAATAATGTAGGGCTAGGTCGTACAAAACCTAGTGACGGTGCGGTCTGTGCAAAGAAAGATGTGTAAGGATATTTTTGCGCAGCGGCTTGACGTTCTAGTGCGAGTGATTGCTCCTCCGCGTCATCGAGGACAGCTTCTTCTATAGCGCCTTGACCAAACGCACCAGCGAAACCTCCGAGAACACCGCCAACTAATCCACCAACACCAGCACCGATAGGGCCGAGAACTGCACCGCCCATCATACCAAGCTTAGCACCGCCTAACGCACCAGCAGTCGGGCCGATAGCTTGTTTCAACCCAGTGCCTACAGTACTAAGGCGTGTAGTGTCTTCGTAAGCTGCTTCTTCGTTAGTGACGTAGCGATACTGAGACGGATCAAGACCCATCCTCAGTAGCCTCTCTCTACGTTCTTCTTCGGTCATTGTGGCCTTGAGCTAGTTGGACTGTAAAGTTGTGCCGTGCTTTGAACTTGTTGCTTCTGTTGTTGCAGTGCTGTTAAAGTTTCCTGCGCTTTTTTAAGTTCACCTATAGTAGCTTCACGAGAAGCCGTTACTGTATGTACGTAAGGAGATGCTCCCGGCCCTGCAGATATTGGCATAGTTGCTCCATAATTACCTTCACGTCTTGGTATCATACCCGTACTTATAATATTTTCTTGCTCAGCTATGCGGCTATCAATATCTGCTATGTCTCTAACAGACTGTTCAGCAGCTTGTGAACGTGTCATGTTATCAACTTGTGTAAGTGTTGGAACTTCTGGAAGTTCTGTAGCAGGGGCGGTAGCTGGTGGTGTTGTTCCACCCATTCCGCCAACAGGACGTGCTTGACCTGTCCCGCCATCAGGAATATCACCAAGTCCTGTGAGAGCAGAGTAATTAAGCCCTTGATTCATACGATACGCATTCATTGCGTTTTGATAATCACGTAACTGTCTGAGTGCATCAGGATCACCGTTGGCTGCTCGCATCTGCAACTCTTTCATGTTCGCATCTTCTTGTGCGCCTTTAAGTTTTGCTGAGTCTAGTTGTCGTTGCTGCGCTTTCTGCGCTAACCCTAAATTCATTGACGCTGCTGTACCTGCGCGACCGGGATTAGCCATCCTATCTAACATACTTGCGATAGGTCTAATCAATGCAGGAGTTGCCGCAAGAGTTTCATCACGCGGATCACGATAAACTTGTTCTGGCACACCTTGCGCTGACAGATATTCCCTGCCTTCTGGAGTTAGTTGCAATCCTGCAAGCGCCCGTTTCTTTCTATCTTCTTCTGTTGCCATTTTATATTTTCCTTAAATTCACCAGTTACAGCCTAACACATACACGTTAGAGTAGAGTCAAGAACATAACAATACATAGACTGTAACTGGCTAAAGTCATTACCAAGTCTGGTTTAACTGTTGTATCTTATCTAACATAGAAGGTTGATTTGCTTGAAATCCTGCCGACTGCCTTCCAGTAGCCATCGCTTGATTAAAAAAGTTACTTGCTTGGTTTCCAGTGTTCGTTGCTAAGTTAGGCTGCGTAAACGTTTGTGTATTAAACTGTCCTGCTGGCCTACCTAACGCAACTTGTAGAGGATCAAAGCCACTCTTTGCTGCTGGTAAGAATGATGTCGCAACACCTAACGCTTGTCCTAACGCATTGCGCTTTGATTGCGCACCCTGACCAAATGCTTGTGCTTTAGAAACAATGTTCATAAGCGACTGCGGCCCACCTAAGTTACCAGATGTTTGCTGCTGTCTGTTTAAGAACCTATCAACTTCTGCACGTTCACCACCAGAAAGTTCACCAGTAAATTTACCTGTCGCTGGATCAACAAACTGATTCAACAAATCACGTGTCAAGTCACCTGCTTTGTCTCTTGTACGATAATAAGGAGAATCTACCTGACGCTTCATTGCTTCAGTTTCATCTACCAAAGCTTTTCCCGGCCCACGCATCACAGATGTTTGCGCACCTACCTGACGCATCAATTGTTTAAAAGCTTCATCAGACTGAAGTTGATTAAACAACGGTTGAAAAGCTCGCTGCTGTGCTAGGTTTTGTGCTGCAAAGTCCGGCCCATACTGTTTAAGAAAGTCTAACTGGCTTGCAAGATCCAAACCTGTCTGGGTTCGCATCGTCTTAGCGTAATCGGGGTATGATGTTTTATAAGCATCAAGCGCTGCTCCTGTTGTTTCACCTACAGAAGGTGTTGGCCTACCTCCCATATTTTTAGCCATAGCATAGTTAATCCCAGCGTTAAGCGCGTTCTGACCAAAGTCACTGCCAAAGCTTAAACCGTAATCATTAAACGGGTTAAGCCAATTACCTGCTTGTGTAAATATATTGTCTCCCATATCAGGCTCCTGTGTCCATTAGACCAGCTACTTCCAGTCTATAAGTTAAGTAATTAATTTTCTCTGCCAATATAATCAACGCTTCTCTTGTGCCAGCATCCGTACTTAGGTCTTTAGCACCTATAGAAGTTTGGTCTGCTGCAGACGCTCCTGTGTCCACACTAACGCCATCTATCGTTGTTATATCTGCCACGTGTGAGCAACGTTTTGCCACACCCTCTGCAGACGTAGTGCTAGTTGCAACTGATAACGATTCACGCCACGTATTCGCGGCAGATCGTGATGCAAACAGAACGCTATCGTCTGTAAATTTTGTACTATCTACTTGTTTAGCCATAAGCTTGTGTCATTAAAGGATTCTTCGGTGTCTGATCTATTGTCTCAGCAGCTATCATAGACAATGAAGCGCTATTATTCCATTCAATAGTATAGCCTAACTTCAATCCACTACGTCCTTGCTGAAAGTTAAATAAAAATTGTTGTATCTTGTTCTCGTTGTTCCACATTATAGGATACTTCTCGTTAAAACCTACTGCAGTAGCTAACGGCGCTACAATAGTTTTGCTAACAGTTCCCGGCGTTTCTGATTTACGTGAGTTACTTATGAGTGAGGACTTAACTGTACCCTCACCAGTAAATCGTACGAAACCTTTTGTGTAACTTTGGTTTATCTCACCCGTACTTTCAAAAATACCTGTGAGAGATGTAGAGCCAGCAGGTTCACCTGCGTTATCAGTTAAAGTAAATGTAGCACCTGCATCATGAGGCTCAGCGCCACCACCACCAGTAAAATGTATCACAGTACCGACTGCCATATCAAACGGAGTTGCAGTAACTGGTAAAGCGAACACACCTTTCATAGATGTATTTGTGCCGGGATCAGTGTGCGCTGTGTTAACACCTTCTGGACTAACATCGTGAGGTGTGTCTAAACGAATCGTATCAAACTCCCAACGCTCGATGTTGTTAAACAACGTACGGAATTGTAGCGGCTTTTGTTCAACCTCAACTGTACCAGTGTTAAAGCCTTTCGTTTGCACAAAGCTGTCATTGTACTGTGCGCCAGTAAACAATCTAAGCAGCTTGCCGTTAGACGTTGCTGCGTAAACTTCATGCGTAGTGTCAGTATCTATCTTTGAGAATTGTATAATCTCTCCTATCGGCGTACCTGTGTCATCTTGGTACATGTCAATTGATACAAACTTTTGCAACGTACCATCATAAACAAGAACACCGTAACCATAAATTGTTTTAACTGCGAAGAACGTGTAGTTGTCAAAGCTAATGACAGCGCCATTGAGTTGCACAATGTCTTCAAACACTTTAGCAATCTTTAGTGAGAACGCACTGTTACGTCCCTCGTTACGTAACTGCTTAACCGCGTTAAACGAACGAAGTCCTTCACTATCTATAAAAGCAAAGTCACCAAGAACATCTACAAAAGAAAATTGATTTACAACAGAAGCGCCAAACAAATACTGCTTTCTGTATGTAGGCTCACCAAACAAATTAATATCATACGTTGGTGTTATAGCATGACAACCTGTGCGTGTACCTACGAACAAGCTTGTTGTATTTAGCGGTGCGATGCATGTAATCTTTTCGTAGCTTACTGGATAGCCCATAACTTCTGCACCTGCAGTAGCTTCGTCTGATCCAATCTTAGCACCTGCCTCGTCAACAGGTATCATAAAATCAATCGGCCTACCCGTAACACTCTGATAAATTTTGCTGCCATCAGCACTTACCATGTAAAGCTTACCATGAAAGTAAACCATCTGCTTACCGATAGGTACATACTCTCTGCAAACCTCACCATCAATTGTTGTACCCCACTGAGCAAACGTTCTGCATTTACGTACAGTTGCCGTTGCACCTTCTTCTGTTGAAGAGAACACTAACAGATTAGGTTGGTTAACACCGTCTTGAAAAACAACACCCGCAACAGTCTTAGCAAACCGTGCTACATCGTAATCTAACTTTAAAGAATTTGTAGTACCCGTACCCGTACCATCAGCAGCTTCTCTTGCCTTACGTGCAATGTCTAACGTAGAACCTGGCACCGACTGTATGAACACATGTTGCGCAGAAGGATCTAAGCGCATAGCAGCATCTGTACTGGCATTCCATAGCGTTGTCCATGCTGTAGAAAACCTGTGCTTGTAGTAAGCGTTGCCGTCTTGAACAACTAAAATAAAATCACCTAACGCATACACAGCTTGTATGGGAACACCTGCAGTTAATCCTGCAGTTATATTCTCAGGCCGACGTACGGGACGAAGATCACCAAACCTATTGCGCACATTAATGCCCAGACGATACTCGTCATCAGCGAGACGAGAGTCATCTACGGCCATGTTCATGCCGCCTATAAACGATGTTTGCGCGTAGCGAGCCATGTTAGTTTGTCATGATTGTGGCGTTTAAATACTGCTAACTGTTCTTGTCCACGTTCAAGATCAGCTTGACGACGTGCGAGTGACCGCGATGCTTTACGATCATGTAAGATCGCTTCTTCCATTTTACCCTGCTCTTCAAGAAACAGCTCCATACATTTACTTACAAGTATGTTATCGTAACCCGGCGCAGGAAATTCATCAGTATCGTTTTGTAATCTTGTTAAAGCTTTCTTATAAAGAACCTGCACAGTGTGTGCATCATCTTGTGCAGCAGATGTTGAGAAAGGAAACTCACTAACATCAACAATAAGATACTTAGACTCTAAAGCATTAGATGGTATCTCTGCATAAACTATGGATGTATCAGCAAAGTCTAGCAACTGTACCTTACCCTGTGTAGCTGCAGGTTTAGAACTGCGAGTAAATCCTATAATATCTGTTATAGGTACGCCGGGATCAGCCACAGTATCTGACTGTGTTCCAGCGGCAGTCCCAACTGCAGTTGTAGTATGCGCTATATTATAACTATCACTACGATCAGTTTTACAAACTAGATTAATAACCTCACTTGCTGCAGTAATACCAAAATATTTAATACGCAATTTGTTTGTTGCGTTAGCCGCTCCAGTAATACTTGTCGGCAACGTACGCTGTATAGGGCTGTAGCCTTTTACACGAAATTTATTATGGTCAGCAGACCAATTGTTTTCACGATAGCGTTCTGTAAGTGGCACAGTTTCCCACATATCGTGGTTACTACCCTTCTCACGAATCTCACGAATCGTATAAACATCTGACGGCATGGCAATAGTCTTATCACCCTGCACATAAAACTCTGCTTCTTCTAACGAACCCGGCATATCAGACTGTTCGTAAAGTTCTTGTGCAGCTTCATTTAAATAATCAAGCAGCAACGCACGTTGGCTGGTATCGCTCGGAAGCATACCAACCTTCTTACCAAACCTATCTAATATATACTCTACGCTCATCGTTTAACCAAAGGTGTTGTACTAGGCTTGTCACGTTTTGTAACAGGCGCAGTTTCTTTTGTTGTCGTTGTTTTTACAACTGGTGTCATTTTCTTTCTAAATCATATTCAAGACGGTTTATTGTCTTGAGTGCTTCTCTTGTAAACTCTGGCGCAGCTAACACAGCTTTTTCAAACTCAGGATGCTGCACTAATCGCTCACTGTTATTTAACTTCACGCTCACGCACCCGCTTAATAGCAGCATCAACAGCGTCATCTTTATCATCACGACGCTTCGCCGCACTAATCCCCCGCACTTCGCCAGATAACTTACCGAGCATCTTTTGAAGTGCAGGGAACAAAAGCAATGTTCTAAAAATTGCATAGAGTGCTTTTAACATTTATTACGTTTTCTTATTACGCTTGTTTCTTGCCGCTGCGCGTGATGCTGCACGGCGATTTATTTCTTGCTGTGCATAACCAAGTTCTGTGTTTTTACTTTTCTTTTTATCAGCAGCAGTTGGCTTTTTAGTTTTAGGTTTCGGTTTAGGTTTCGGTTTCAATTTAGTTTTAGGTTTGAATAAGTTTTTCAACCTACTTAAACCACTTAAAACCGCTCGCCCTCCGCTAGTTCCCGCTACAGCAGGTGTAGCTGCTCCTCCAGTACCAGCTAAAGCAGCGGCAGCTAAGCCTATTTCACCACCTAGCCTAAGACCGCTGCCAACTTTCTCGGCTTTCTTAACGCTCATTTGCGGTACAAAACGTGTTAATGATTTTTTATTGCCAGCCGCTCTTAACCTTTTCTGCTCTGCTAACAACTTTTTCTTATCAGCAGCGCGTTTAGCGTCAGTACGACGGCCAGCAGTAGGCTTTGCGGTAGTTTTCTTTTTTGTTACGCTGCGCGCACCTTGTGGTGTACGCAATGCAGTTCTGTTACGACCGCCAGCAGTAGACTTCGCTTTAGGTAATGGTGTAACATACTTCTTACCACCAACCCTAGCGTTCTTCTTGGCTATACGTTTTTTAGTAGCAGCTTTTGACATTTCCATCAAACGCTGACCACCTTTTTTTCTTCTACCGTAAGCCATGTCTTACACTTTCTTTTCTACTTTGCTGACACTGTGTCTGACAAAGATTGCTAGTATAGAGGTGACACCTACGTTAAGTGCTGCACCGATTTCCAGATCGCCTGTAAGAAAGCCGCTTACTGCGCCTATCAAACCAGTGATCCCCGTCCAGAATGTTTTACTTTTTAACATAATTTTTAATACGCTTTACGTGTTTTCTTTTTAGGAAACCCTGCTTTCATATTAGCATAGGACTTCTTAGAAATTGTAGAATTTTTCTTAGAACGACTTGTTCCTGCTTTCTTCCTCTTGTTTATATTTTTATATAAGCTCATCCTTTTTTCCATTTAGTAGATTTAGAAGCTGTCTTACTGGGTGACCATTTAACACGATCAGCCCAGTAAGCAGCGCTCAATTTTCCACGAGATATATTTTTTGCATGACGGCTTTTAAAAGCCTTACGTTGTCCAACAGTTTGATTTGTTTTAACACCCTGCTGACCAAACCGTATTGTTTTTACTTGATCGCCTTGCTTAGCAACAACAACATGAGACTTCTTAGGATGTGATGGTGTACGTTTCGGTTTGTTATAACCCGAAACACCAGCACGTACTAAGCGTGAGTCTTTACTTTTTGCTGCCATTCCTTAATAGCTCTCGTATTTTAAGTACAATATAAATTAAAGATGCTAAAGAGATACCAACCTTTAGAGCTAAGTCTATAGAAACCATCCAATTCCCAAGACCCGTAACTGAAGCAAGTATAACTTTAATATCATCTAAATTCATTTTTTATCTTCTTCATCATTGTTTTCAAATGATTGATTCAACAAACTCATAAAGTGATTTCTCGCTCCTACAGTCTGTTCTAAGTTAAAGTTGACCTGACGCGCTTTGTTGTCCAGATCAGCTACATGGTTTATGAGCGTAATCTGCTGCGCTGAGAGATCCGCTACGTTGTGTTCCTTGCCGTCAATTGTGACGGTTTCCTCTTTTGGTGTATGTGGATTTTCGTCCATAAATTATTTAGCTTGAGTGTCAACTGGCTCTAATGTAGATGCTAGCATTTGTGTAAATCTTGCAAGTCCTTCAGCAGGTGGATTTTGTTTAGCTTCCACGTCAATAGAATAACGAGCAGAGAAGTCTGTGCTTCTAGTATTTTCAGAGTGTGATGTAACTGTTCCAGTATGAGATGATGAGTGGCTTCCCCCTGCTGTTACTCCAATCCCCCAGAAATGTCCACTCACTTCAGCATGGCCTTCAGTTTCTGAATGATCTTCTTGCTTGTTGTCGTGTGAGTCTTTGTTTTCCGAATGGCTCTTAACTTCCATATCAAAATGTATCTTAACATCTGATATAGACAAGTTGGGTATCGTAACCATAGAAAGCAACGGCATCTTAACCATCTGCTTCTGTGGTGTCGTACGTCCTTTAATAAGTCGTTCAACTTCTACGTCAATGGTGCGTGTACGAGTTTTCTTTGGATCATCTGGATCAGGTTCAAAACCAATTGACGATACGAAATCAAGTGTTACGCCAGCTAGTTTCTTCTGTCCAGCAGAAGCGCTAACCAACGGGTCTACGATTAGTTCCGAGATCGGTAAACCTTGGAAGTCCTTTAATTGTGCATCATCTGCTCCTGCCATTTTATTATATTGTAGGTATTTGTTTTACTAAACCATCACCGATTCGTGCAAGCCCTTCAGCTTGATCGCAACCAGCAAATTTTATTTTAACATTAGCCATTTTGTTTCTACGTAACTTACTAAGACAACCTTTAGCATCTTTGTCAAAATTTAAATCTATCTCAAAGTCTATCTCGCACTCTGCAATCTTGAGTGCGTTGTGCGGTACAAGTGAAAAGAGAGGAATTTCAATTTGCTTTCCCCCCAACTCAACTGCGACGGTCTTGGGTTTTCCATCTTCAAAATAACTTTGCTGTATGTTCTCAATGTATTTCCCTTCAACTTCTTTTTGCGCTTGTACAACTGCTGAATACAACGAGTTGAATACGTCTGTTACCTTATCCATTCTTCAGTGCTTTAACTTCTGCACTCAGTTCTTGTACTGCTTTTAGTAGTGGAATGACAAGATTAGAATACTTAACTGCCAACTTCCCGTTCGCACCTTCAGTAACCAGATCAAAATCAACACCCGCATCTGTCATAGCTGTCTGCACATCCTGTGCGATCAGTCCAACATAGTTGGTGTCATTATCTTCTGGTCGTTCGTCTGCTGGAACAGTCACAGTTTCATAAACAGCTTCTTGCGCTTCAATCGCTGGACTAACTAATCTGCGTTCACTCGCTGGTGTTACCACAACTGTTTCAGTCCAAGCTTCTTGTGCTTTCTTAATAACAACTGTCTCAGTGCGCTCCTCTTCAGCTTCTTGAACAATTCTTGTTTCTGTTTTCTCTGGTGCAGCTTCAACAACTACCCGTGTTTCAGTTCTTTCTTCTTCGGCTGGAGTAGTGACGCGAACTTCAGTGCGTTCGTCTTCAGCAGGTGAAACTAGTCTGCGCTCAGTGCGTTCCGGTTCTGCTGCGCGAGTAACAAATGTCTCAACAACTTCTTCGCGTGCTTCTTGCTGAACGTAGTCTTCCATTATTGGACACAAGTGTATGACTTGTTCAGTTACAGCAGGTTTAGCTTCGACAGCTTCAACAATAACGACTGTCTCCATCAACGGAGTGCCATCTTCGTTTAGAACACCGTCACCGTTTTCATCTAAAACTTGTTGTTCTTCTGTGACAGCTTCAACAGCTTCTACTGCTGGTTCGATAGTTTTTAAACACGGTGTGCCATCTTCGTTTACTACTGGGTGTTCGTCATATAGTGGAGTGCGATCAGTGCGAGTAACAGTTTCAGTGGTAACAGTGCGAACGTATTCATCACCGGAACCTTTAACCATCTCCACCTTCTCAACCTCTTCACTGACTTCTACTTCATCGTAAGTTGGAC
>UEXM01000499.1_pt1 | contig 41262 bp, 56 predicted proteins | sample 1796661 | NCBI WGS metagenome assembly UEXM01 (sample SAMEA4772469, study PRJEB27181) | metagenome | reverse complement strand
ATTATGAACTCAGATATAGGTGCATTAACTTTAACTAGTACTGGAGCTATTCAGTCTGGTAGAACAAGATTGCTATCTATTTATTATGTAGGTCATGCGTCAGCTGGAAGTTTAACTTTTAAAGATGGAGGTGGAAGCGGTACACAAAAACTTGTTATCGCAACACCTGCTGGAAGTGCAGCTGATCAATATCAGGTAGATATGCCTTTAGACGGTATTTTATTTAAAACTGATATGCACTTGACTATTAGTAATGTAACCTCTGTTACAGTTTTTGTAACACCGATTACATCAGCTACTGACAATGGATAAATACACAGCAGAACTTCTTAGTTTCAAAACAGGCGGTATGCCACCAAGAAATAAGAAGTATTATAGGTCTTCAGAGTCTGGAGCAGGAATGACTCAAGCTGGTGTTGAAAAATACCGAAGAGACAATCCTGGTTCCAAACTCAAGACTGCTGTGACTGGTAAAGTAAAAAAAGGAAGTAAAGCTGCAAACAGAAGAAAATCATTTTGTGCAAGAAGTGCAGGACAAATGAAGAAGTTTCCAAAGGCAGCTAAAGACCCTAATTCAAGATTACGTCAAGCAAGACGTAGATGGAAATGTTAAATGAAATTAACAACAAATTTTAGCTTACATGAATTTACAAAATCTCAAACAGCTACAAGACATGGTATAGATAACACACCAAGTATGACTAACATTATAAATTTAAAAAGTTTGTGTGAAGGTGTTTTACAACCTGTAAGAAATCATTTTATGAAACCTATGATTATAAGCTCTGGCTTTAGATGTGAAGAATTAAATACTAAAATAGGTGGTAGTAAAACATCACAACATGTTTTGGGTCAAGCAGCTGATATAGAAGTATTAGGATTTAGTAATGTGGAACTTAGTGATTGGATAAATGCTAATTTAGATTTTGATCAACTTATATTAGAATTTTACAACGAAAAAGAAGGGCCTCATTCAGGATGGGTTCATGTTTCTTTTAACAAAGGTTATAACAAACATGATTATAAAGAGGCTTACAAAAATGAACAAGGTCAAACAAGGTATAGATTAAGATAATGGATAATATTACACCAGAGTTAGTTGAAACAGTTCATAACATATCATGGTTTGATGGTATATGTTATATCGTATTAGGATTGACAACTTACGCTGCATACAAATGGATAAAAAATAAATGGCATTAAATAGAGGAAGCATGAGGCAACAAATAACTAAAGGTCCTCAAAAGAAAAAATTTGTAAAAGCAAGAAAAGGTAAGTTGCTAAGTAGACAGAAGGTAGTAAAAAAGGTAAAATAACATATGACTAAATTGTGCCCAAGAGGTAAGGCAGCAGCAAAAAGAAAGTTTAAGGTATATCCTTCAGCCTATGCAAATGCTTACGCATCAAAGGTATGTGCAGGAAAAATTAAAGACCCTAGTGGTAAGAAGAAAAAAGATTGGGGTCCTAAAAAAGCTAACAAAGGAGCTATGATGAAATTAAAAAACAAACCAATTAAAGCAGGTAAAGGAATGTTAATGCCTTTAATGGGATTAGCAGGAATGATGAAATATATGCAAATGAATAAAAAGAAAAGTGGCACAGTTTCAGCAAACAAAAATGCAGTTGATCCTGTGACAGGTAAAGGTGCAGGACAATCTCAAAATATACAAGATTTTGGTAAACAAGCAGTAAATATAGGATTAAAAAATAAAATGGGTGCTAGAAATGGAAAACTAGCAAGAAAACCAAAAGGTGCTATTTTAGGTGCTTTGTTTTTAGCTAATATGATGAAAAAACAAGGTAAAAAAGAAGGTAGAATGCAAGCGGCACAAGGTGAGGCTGAAATGATGGCTGCAAAAAATGCTTCTGAAAGTGGTATGTCTAAAATGAATCAAGGTGGTTATGTTTCTGGCTCTTACATTAGAGATGATTCTAATGTCAGTGAAACAAATTCATCAACATCCGATTATTATAAAGGTATGCTTGACTAATGTCTGGTTTAGATAAGTGGTTTAAAGAAAAATGGGTAGACATCGGAAGTAAAAAGAAAGATGGTACTTTTGCAAAGTGTGGAAGAAGTAAAAAAAAAGAAGATGCAAAAAGAAAGTATCCTAAATGTGTACCACTATCAAAAGCTAGAAGAATGAGTGAAGGACAAAGAAAAAGTGCAGTTACAAGAAAACGATCAAAAGCACAAGGTGTTTTAGGTAAACCTACTAATGTCAGTACGTTTACAAAGAAATACTACGGTGGTATGATTAATATAAATTAGGAATAAGAAATGACTAAAAGAGTACAAAAAACATTAAACCCAGATACTAAAGGTTTACCTAGAAAAGATTTTGAATACTTATATCCAGAACAAAAATTTGTAAAAGGTAAGCTAAGGAGAGGACCTGGACCAGCTGGACCAACTGGACCAACTGGATCAATTAAATCAAAAGGGAGAAAAATGAAAATGCAACAAAAAATGAAACCTTATAAAAGAAATGAAGGGGGTTTATTAAGTAAAGCTAAAAAATTTTTAGATAGCGGCACAAAACCAAAAGACGTAAGAGGAAGAGGTGGAGCTGGTTCAATTACTGGTAGGCAAATGCCTCCAGAAAAGTCTGTTAAAGAAAAAAAAGCAGCTAAAACAAAAGCTATGTATGATAAACATACTACAAAAGCTGGAATGTCTACTGAAGGTAATATTTCTAAAGCAGGTAAACAAGGAAAATCTCAAGAGAAAGGAAAACGATTTGGAGCTGCACCAAAAGTACAATTTCCAAAAACAACAGGTAGCTATAAAATTAAGAGTGGAGATACTTTAGCTGGTATTGCAAAAGCCAGAGGAACAACTGTTGCTAAAATAATGGCAGCAAACCCAGGCATAAAAGACAAAAACAAAATTAGAGCTGGGGCAGGATTAAAAGGTGTTCCGGGTTTACAAGGTTCGTCTACTACTAAAAATATTGCTGATGCTGGTAAAAAACGTAAAGCTGATCCAGTGAATACTAAATACGGAGAACTTTATAAAGACAAAGGCAAAGGTAAAAGTAAAACAACAGCCAAAAAAAAGACATTAAGAAGATCAATTTTTGGATTTTTAAAACCAACAGAAAAACAAATAGCGAGAAGAAAACAACAACTTGGTAAGGCAGAAGGTGGTATGGCTTCCATGGATAAATATATAAAAGATTTATTATAGGAGTTTTTATGGCTGATGAATATACAAGTAGATTATTACTACCAAAGAAAGGAACTGTTGTTAAACCAGAAGTAAGTGAAGAAAAAACAGAATCTGGTGTTGTAAGAAAGTCTAAAAAACTTTCAGTGGGTAAAAAAATATTAGGTTTAGATGTTGTAGGTGAAATAGGTAAACAAAAACAAACTTCTGGTAGTCAAGAAGCATCAAGAAAAGGTGCTAGTTTAAATATTACAAAAAAATTTGATAACAATCGAGGTGGTTTTGGTGCAGAATTTTTTAAAACAAAAGATAAAAACAATTTTGGTTCGGAAAAGAAATCAGGTTTTAAAGTTGGTGCTTCTTATACTTTACCCTTTCAAAAGGGTGGTTTAACTCCTAAACAATCTTCTGAAATTGATGTTGATGGAGACCGCACAATTACTTCTAACGACCTTAAATTAAAAAGAGAGGGTTTTTCTAGAGGTGGTGGTATAGCTATACAAGGTACTAAGTTTAACGGAGTAAGCTAAAATGGCTACTTCTGGTTCAACTTCCTTTAACCTAGACATAGATGAGATTATTGAAGAATCTTACGAAAGATGTGGTGTAAGAACTAACTCTGGTTATGATTTAAAATCAGCTAGAAGAAGTTTAAATATACTTTTTTCAGAATGGGGTAACAGAGGTATACATCTTTGGAAAGTAGAATTAAAAGAACAACAGCTTACAGCAGGTACGGCTACTTACGATGCTCCAACTAATGCTAACGATATTTTAGAAGCTTACGTTAGTACAACCACTAGTACAACATCTTCTACAAACGATGTATCATTAACAAAAATAAGTAGAAGTGAGTATGCTGCTTTACCTAATAAAGGCTCTACTGGTCAACCTAGTCAATATTATGTTGATAGACAAACTGTGCCAAAAATAAATTTATACCAAGCACCAGATGCTAGTACGTATACATATTTAAAATATTATTATTTAAAAAGGATTGAAGATGCAGGCAACTATACTAATCAAGCTGACGTGGTGTTTAGATTCATTCCATGTATGGTGGCTGGTCTTGCCTACTACTTGAGTTTAAAAAGAGCTCCTCAATTAGTGCAACAAAATAAGATGTTGTATGAAGATGAGTTAAATAGAGCTTTAACAGAAGATGGTCAAAGAACTTCTGTTTATATATCTCCACAAAACTATTACCCACAAGGTGCATAATGGCGTATGCAAGAGGTAAATATGCAAAAGCAATTTCAGATAGGTCGGGTATGGCTTTTCCTTATCAAGAAATGGTTAAAGAATGGAATGGCTCTTTTGTTCATCGTTCTGAGTTTGAGGCTAAACAACCTCAGATAAAAAGAAAACATATAAAAGCAGATGGTATTGCTTTAGCAAACGCTAGACCTCAACATAAAAACCCTAATCAAGAATTTCTCCTATATATAAGCAATGGGTTTTTTGCTGAGGTTGGCGATAGTGGTATAACAGGTGGAGCAAGTATGACAGTAGAACAAAGCAATGATATTTTAGGACATAAGCTTACATCAGTTTCAGCATCTTCTGCGGTAGGGGGAGTAACCATAGTAATATCATGAGTATAACATATACAAGTTTTTTAACACAAGTTCGATCATACACAGAAGTAGATTCTAATGTTCTTACAGATACTATATTGGATGAGTTTATTAGAAATACTGAATTAGACATTGCTGGTAAAGTTGATTACGATGACATACGTAAATACGTTACTGCTGTAACAGGAACACAAAGATATTTAAATGTTCCAGATGATTGTATAGTTATACGTTCTGTTCAAGTAATAAGTAGTAGTACTAGAGATTTTTTAGAAAAAAGAGATACTTCTTTTATGGCTGAATATAATCCTACCGATGCAACTGGTCTACCAAAATACTTTGCTAATTGGGATGATAAAAATATTGTTTTTGCACCAGTGCCAGATCAAGCATATGAGATACAATTAAATTATATTAAAGACCCAGATCATTTTAACGCAACAACAGATACTTTTTTATCTAAACATCAAGAAAATTTATTATTATACGGAGTGCTAGTTGAATGTTTTAGTTATTTAAAAGGCCCATTGGATATGTACAAACTGTATCAAGACAAGTATAATGAAAGTACGGAGGCGTTTATGTTAGCACAAAGTGGAAGACGTAGGCGTTCTGAATATGATAATGGTGTGATGAGGGTTCCTGTGCAATCACCATCACCACAAAATTAGGAGAAAAATAATATGGCAATAACAACAAGTGTGGTATGTAACGTATTTAAAACAGATGTTTTAAAAGGCGTACATAATTTTACAAACGGTGGAAATAGTTTTAAATTAAGTATGTATACATCAAGTGCAACTCTTGGTAAATCAACAACTTCTTTCACAACAGACAATCAAGTTTCATCATCTGGTTATCCAGCTGGTGGTAAAGCATTAGTAAATGTAACTCCAGCTTTGAGTACAGATACTGCTGTTGTGGATTTTGCTGATTTATCTTTTGTAGGTGTTTCACTTACAGCAAGAGGTGCTTTAATTTATAACGACACAGCTTCTGGTGATCCAGCAGTTGCAGTTTTAGATTTTGGTGGAGATAAAACAGCTACTTCAGGTACATTTACAATACAGTTTCCAACTGATGACGCATCAAATGCTATTTTAAGAATAGCTTAAATAAAAGGAGCTTGGTTCGGTGACTACTAGAACAATTACAGTTACGGTATCCAATCCAGGTTCTGGAAATAAGTATTTTTTAGACGGTGCTCAACAAGCTACCGTTGTATTAGCTGAAGGGGGTACTTATGTATTTGACCAAGCTGATAGCTCTAATAGTGGACATCCTCTTAGGTTTTCTACTACTTCAGATGGTACTCATAATAGTGGAAGTGAGTACACTACTGGCGTAACTACAAGTGGCACCCCTGGTAATGCTGGTGCTAAAACTACTATACAAGTCGCATCTTCTGCTCCAGTTCTTTATTACTACTGTACTAATCATTCTGGTATGGGTGGCACAGCTAATACCGAAGCAGCTACTACATGGGGTTTATTATCTTGGGATGAAGGTAGTTGGGGAGCTCAAAATAGTATAGGTTTTGCTGTAACTGGTGTTTCTTCAACAACTGCTATAGGTTCTGTAACTATTGATGCAGAAATAGGAGAAGGTTGGGGTCGAGGAACTTGGGGTAATAGAGTTTGGGATGGTGTATATTCTGTCATACCAACAGGAGTAAGTGCAACCTCTGCAATAGGAACAGCAGTAGCAAGTGTGTCACATACTGTAATTATTAATGCTTCAGGTATGGGCTTACAATCTAATACTGAGGATGTAACAACAACACAAGGTGTAGAAATTGCTCAAACAGGATTACCTTTATTAAGTAGTGCTGGTACAGTTGATTTTGAAGGTGATGTAACTGTTGTTCCAACAGGAGTAGAAGGAACAGCAAGAACAAATGACGTTGTTATTGCTCCTAAATTAAATGTACCTGTAACAGGAGTATCAGCGACAAGTGCAATTGGAAGTATAACTTTATCTATAACAGGAACTACTTCTGTAACTGGTGTAGCAACAACATCAGCAGTAGGTTCTATTACACCTATTTCAGGATATGATGTAACTGGTGTTTCTTTAACAAGTGCTGTTGGCAGTCCAACAGAAATAACAGGCACTTGTTTAGTAGATGACGTAACAGGTGTAGTATTGACGAGCAACGTAGGAAGTGTAATAATAATAGCGTGGTCAGAAATAAATACAGGTGCACAAACAACGTGGACCGAGATAACAACAGCGGCATAATAAAGGAATAAAATATGGCATCAACATACTCATCAGATTTAAAACTGGAACTCATGGCTACTGGTGAAAACGCTGGTACATGGGGAACAAAAACAAATACAAATTTAAATTTAGTACAACAAGCAATAGGTGGCTTTGAACAAGTAAGTGTTAGTAGTGGAGCAACTGTTGCTTTAGCTATGTCAAACGCAACTATATCTAATGCAAGAAATATGGTTATAAAGGTAGCTTCTGTTACCCTATCAGGAGCTACTGTAGTTACAGTGCCAGACAGTATAGAAAAAATGTATATTTTTGATATAACAGCAGTAACTAATCCTACAAACTTAACAATAAAAACAGCAAGTGGTTCTGGTTTTGTAACCGACCAAGCAAAAATATATTTTGCATATGCTGATGGAACTAATATTGTAGAGGTATCTTTAGATAGTTTAGGTGGATTACTTCCTACTACTCAAGGGGGTACTGGTTTAGCTGCAATAGGAGCTGCTAACCTACCATTAAAAGTAAACAGTGGTGGAAGTGCAGTTGAGTACGGTGTCCTACCATTAGCTGGTGGTGGTACTGGTTCAACAAGTTTATCTGGTGCAAATATTGTAGCATCAAATGCAAACACAACTTTTACTAAAGCACTAAGAGGTAGCACACAAACTGCTGGTTCTCAAACTGGTAATGTTACATTAGATTTTGACACTTATCAAAACTTTGTTCTCACAGCAACAGGTAATGTTACATTAGTAAATCCAAGTACAGAATCTGTTGGACAATCTGGTATTATAGTATTTGTACAAGATGGTACTGGAAGTCGTACATTAAGTCTAGGTACAGATTATGAAACAGCTGCTGGTGCTGGTTTAACTATATCAACTGCTGCTAATGCAGTCGATGTCATACCATATTTTGTCAAAGCTGCCTCAAGTATTCAGCTTGGAGCACCACAACTTGCGTTTGCATAGGAGACATAAGTAATGCCAGTACAAGGTGAATTTTTTCAAAATCCTGGTGCAGGTGGTGGAGCATTTTATGACCATCAGATAAATCATTCAGTAAAATTTGAGGAAGATGCAGGAGATTATATGACAAGAACTCCTAGTAGTGCAAGTAATAGAAGAACTTTTACTGTAAGTTTTTGGTGGAAAAGAACTGTAATAACACATTCAGGAAATCATATGGTGCCATTTGGTGCTGATGCTAATAATGGTGGTTCTACTGTTTGGAATATAAGAATGAGAAATACTGACCAATATCAAATTGGAGCAAGTGGTGGTACAGAATATATTTGGACACCTATGTATAGAGATACTTCTGGTTGGGGACATTATATGTTAGCAGTTGATATGACACAAGCAACAGCAGGAAATAGAATGAAATTTTATTTTAATGGTACACAAGTAACTGATACTGATGCCTCATCTTCAGCTGCACAAAATTATGAAACAGAAGTAAACAATACTACAGAACATCAAATAGGAATAATGAAATATGGTTCAAGTTCATCAGATTTTGCAGGATATATGGCAGAATTTATATTAATAGATGGTACAGCTCAAGCACCAACAGATTTAGGTGAAAGTAAAAATGGTGTTTGGATTCCAAAAGACCCAAGTGGTTTAACCTTTGGTACAAATGGAGTATACCTTAAATTTCAAAATGCCTCTGCACTTGGAGATGATAGTTCAGGGAACAATAATGATTATTCAGTAACTAGTATGCCTGTAGATCGTCAAGTTCTTGACTCACCGACCATAGGTACAGGAGGATAATATGGCAGGAAACGCAAATTTTGCAACATGGAATCGTTTAGCTAATGTAAACCCATCTTTAAGTTATTCAGCCTTTATTCTTGATAAAGGTAATACAAGATTTAGAGGCAATACAGGTGGTACTTCTACTATGACTTCAACTCATAGTATGACCAGTGGTAAGTGGTATATTGAAGTATATGCAGAAAATAATCCAGCTGGAGGATGGCCCACACTAGGTATTTGTAAAACATCTTCTATCTCAATTACTCAAAACATAAGCAACTATCAATATGCTTCTAGTGATACAAATAATAAATCAGAAGTGGTAGGAACAAGTGGTCAAATAGTTAAGTTTGGTGCAAGTGCTGCTTCAGGTGGTGTAAGTTGGACAAGTACAGATATATTACAAATAGCTGTAGATATAGATGCTGGTAAATGGTGGTTCGGCAAAAATAATACTTGGGCAGGCAGTGGAGATCCAGCTAATGGTAATAATCCTATAGATACATTTACTTCTGGAACAGAAATGTCTGTTTGGGTAGCAAGTTATAATGGGTCTTCTTATATGCATATTAACGCAGGTCAGGACGATACTTTTAATGGAAATGTTACAGCAGCAGGAAATGCAGATGGAAACGGTTACGGAGCCTTCAAGTATTCGCCGCCAGCTTCGTTCTTGGCTTTATGTTCCGCGAATATGTCGGTTTCCTCTGACATAGATCCTGCAGGAGATGATGGTGCAACAGATAATCCTACTAAACAATTTGGAATAGTTACTTATACAGGTAGTTCAACAAGTGCTCAAACAATAACTGGATTAGGTTTTAAACCAGATTTAGTATGGGCTAAAATGAGAAATAGTAGTCAAAGAAATTTTTTAACTGATACTAGTAGAGGCATTAGTAAACATTTATTTTCTGATGCTACAAGTGCTGAAGAAACAGATAGTTCAATGGGAAATACTAATCCTATATATACTGCATTTAACGATGATGGTTTTGTTTTTGGAACAAGTGGTAGTGGACCAAATGATAGTGGTAGAACTTATGTTGCTTGGTGTTGGAAAGCTAATGGTGGAACAACAGCTAGTAATAGTAATGGTTCAATAACTTCTACAGTACAAGCAAACACAAAAAGTGGCTTTTCGATTATAACCTATACAGGAACAGGAAGTAATGCAACTATAGGACATGGACTATCAGCTAAACCAGATTTTTTTACAATAAAAAATAGAGATGGTGGAGCAGGAATGGCTTGGGCAACCTATCATAGTGCACTAGGTGCTACAAAATATCTTGAAATAGATGCAAATGATGGTGCTTATTCAGGTAGCACAAGATTTAATGATACTGAACCTACTACTTCTACCATAGGTATAGGAACTATTAGTCATGTAAATAGTAGTGGCTCTGATTATGTTTGTTATGCGTGGCATAATGTTGAAGGTATGCAACGCTTCGGTTCTTATACTGGGACTGGTAATGCTGATGGTGCATTTATCTATACAGGTTTTAGACCCAGACTCTTAGCAGTGAAAAAAACAAGTGGTAGTGATAATTGGGTAGTAATAGATTCTGCAAGAGAAACTTTTAACGCAATGGGAGAAAAAATTTTAATGTGGGATACTACTGATGCAGAATTTGACCCTACTAACGTGAATTTAGACTTTGTTAGCAATGGGGTGAAAATGAGAAATACTGATGGTAAAATTAATGCTAATGGAGCTGATTATATCTACATGGCATGGGCTGACGTCCCATTTAAATATAACAATACTTTTTAGGAGATTAAAATATGTGGGCTTTAATAACAGATGGAAATATACAGGAGATAATCGCTAGACCAAAAGATATGGTTATAGATGATGTAAGACATTCTCGAAGAATATTTAGTGCATGGACTTGGGATGAACTCAATGCCATAGGTATTTATACAGTAGAAGCAGGAACACAAGGTGATGATAGGTTTGAAATAACTTCTAACCCTACTTACACTTATAGTTCTTCTGGTAAAAAAGTAACTACTGCGTACACTACAACTGATAAAGCATTAGCAGATTCTAATGCTGTTGACGAAGATGGAAATAACATATTAGATTTAGATGGAAACCAAGTAATTAATTATGGTTTAAAAACAATAGCCAAGAATCAAGCTAAAACAACAGCACATGGTTTAATTAAAAGATTTGGTTGGTTAGTACAAAGAGTAACTATGGACAGTAGTGCTACAATCCCTTCAGCAGTAACAACGTATTGTGCAGCTATCAGAACTGATTGTGCTGCAATAATAACTGCTATTGATGGAGCATCAAACATGACTGCTTTTAAAGCATTGTACGCAGACACTGTAAACAGTGATGGTGAAGTTACCGAAGTCAATAGAATAAATAGGTGGACTACAGATAGTACAGTTGAAGATTACATAAGATAGGAGTTTACACTTGTGGCCCTAAGTGAAGTACAAATAGCACCTGGTATTAACAAGCAGGTTACTCCTACAGGAGCGGAAGGTAAATGGATTGATTGTGACAATGTTCGTTTTCGTTATGGGTATCCTGAAAAAATAGGTGGTTGGGAGCAAACTACAACAAATACGTTAGTAGGCGTTACAAGAGCCATGCACATTTGGGCTGATAAACTAGGTCGAAGATTTATTGCTGTAGGAACAAACAAAGCTTTATTTATTTATTACGCTGATGCTTTTTATGATATTACACCTTTAGGTACTGCACTTACTTCTTGCACTTTTACTTCTACAAATGGTTCAGCAACAGTCACTATTAATAAAGCAGCTCATGGATTAGTAGAAGGGGATTTATTTTTATTTTCAAGTGTTACCTTACCTGGTGGGGGAGCTACTTCTTTTACTGGTGCTAATTTTACAACAAATACTTTTCAAGTAGTAACAGCTTTATCCGATAGTTTTACAGTAACTATGTCGGCTAATGAAACAGGAACAGCTATGTCGGCTGCTGGAAGTTGTACCATTACACCTTATTTTAGTATTGGTGATTCTATACAAGTAGCTGGTTATGGTTTTGGTACTGGTCGTTATGGTGGAGAGGCTTTTCCTATAGCTTCAAACACATTAGATGGTGCATTAAATAATGACTCTGCTGGAACTGGTGGGTCAGGAACTTCTATTACTTTAGACTCTACTACTAATTTTTCATCTGATGGTGGAACAGTATTAATAGATAATGAATTAATTACTTATGGTGGTAAAGCTGGAGCAAATCTTACAGGTATAACAAGAGGAGCTTCTGGCACTGCAACAGCCTCCCACAATGATGGAGCAACAGTAATTGAAGCATCAAGTTATTTTGGTTGGGGAGATGCAACAAATGAAGCTGTAACTATATTAGAACCTGGTAATTGGTCTTTAGATAATTTTGGTGAAATATTAATAGGCACTATAAGAAACAACAAATCATTTCAATGGAACCCTAGTGCTTCTTCTCCTTTAACAACCAGAGCAACAGTAATATCAGGAGCACCAGAAAAAAGTGTTATGACTTTAGTTTCCGATAGAGATAGACATTTAATTCATTTAGGAACAGAACCAACTATAGCTAGTGGCGTTCAAGATAAAATGTTTATACGTTTTTCTGATCAAGAAAGTCTTACAGATTACACACCTACTTCAGTAAACACAGCTGGTACTTTAAGAATAGATGCTGGTACTAAAATAGTAGGAGGAGTAAACGCTGGTTCTTACAATTTAATTCTAACAGATACTGCTGCATATGTTATGCGTTTTATTGGACCTCCTTTTACTTTTGGTATTGAACAAGCTGGAGCAAACTGTGGTTTAATATCACAACATGGAGTAGTGTCCGTAAATGGTGTATCTTATTGGATGGGACAAGCTGGTGGTTTTTATTTATTTGATGGTACTGTAAAAAAGATACCTTGTTCAGTAGAAGATTTTGTTTTTACTACTATTGATGATGGTGACTTAGGTATAAATTTTGATTCCTCTGATGTTGTTTTTGCTGGATACAATTCTTTGTTCAATGAAATTAATTGGTTTTACCCATCTAAAAACTCAAATCAAATAGATAGAGTAGTTACTTTTAATTACCAAGAAAAATTATGGACAGTTGGTTCTCTTGCACGAACAACGTATTATGACAAAACAGTTTTTGATAACCCTTATGCAAGTGATTACAATGATAGTGGTGTCCCAACTTTTCCTACTATACAAGGTGTAACAAATGTAAATGGTGCAACAACTGTATATGCTCATGAAATAGGTAACAATCAAGTAAACACAAGTGCTACTACTCCTATAGTTGGTAGTATTCAAAGTGGAGATTTTGAAGTTAAATCAGCTGGAGATGGTGTTCAAGCAACAGGTGAATTTTTCTTAACTATAAGAAGATTTGTACCAGACTTTAGAGCTCTTACTGGTAATGCTCAAGTTACAATAAACTTAAAAAATTTTCCAAGTGACACAGAGGCTAGTAGTAGCTTAGGGCCTTTTACTGTATCCTCTTCTACACAAAAAGTTGATACAAGAGCTAGAGCCAGAGCAGCTAATCTTAAAATACAAAACACAACTACAGATGAAACTTGGAGATATGGTACTTTTAGAGCAGATACACAAATAGATGGAAGAAGGTAATGGCAAAAATAATTACAAACATACCAGATCCAAAAACAGAATATAGTGTAGAGAATCAAAGATTAATAAATTTAGCTTTAAATCAAATAGTGCAAAAATTAAATACTTCTTACCAAGATGATATAAGTAAAGATCAACAAGCTTTTGATTGGTTTATATCATGAGTATACAATATAAAAATGCAGGTTTTAATTTAAATTCTACAGGAACTATTTCAATTTTAACTGCCCCTACAAATGGTAGATGTTTGGTAAAACAAATACAAGCACACAATGGATCAACTGGCGTTGTAAGTCTAGTAACACAAGTAACGGATACAAGTGCAACAGCTACTTTTAGAATAGATAATGCTTCTATAGCAGCAAACACTACAAGACAAATTATCACACACACTTTGGTATTAGAAGAAGGTGATATTTTAAAAATGACAGCAGGAACTGCGGATGAAATACAAGGTATAGTTTCATATGCTTTAATAGATCGTTCTTTACAAAATGGCTGATATAAGTATTATACTTATATGAAAACTATTAAATGCGAATCAAAAGAAACTTACAGAAATAAAAAAACTAATGTGGTTTATGCGTCTAAAAAAGATTCTGAACATGATGTAAATAACCCTAATACCGATACTAAACAAGAAGATATTGTAGTGGATGTAAATATAATGTTACCTCCCGAGGCTTTAAGTTTAATGAGTGGGACTAAAAAATAATGTTTCCTAAAGGGGGCACGGAGATACAGCATCATTTTCTAGATCATTATGTTGATGAAGATTTATTAAAAAACTTTCAAATATGTACTTCAATACCAGGTAAAATACCTACAGATAATAATAAAGTAAATATTCTATGGCAAAAGAATAGTTATGATCAACCTAATATATACCCTTGGTTTGAAGATAAAAACAACCACAACCAGTTTGACTGGTATGTATTTAATTCACACTGGAACTATGAAAAGTTTAGATACAAGTTTGATATACCTACACACAAATGTCATGTAATTAAAAATGGAGTAACAAACTTTCCTGTTCTTACTCCTTACAAACATGGGGACATGGTACGAATGTTATTTCACGTAACTCCTTGGAGAGGTTTAAATGTATTACTTGGTGCAATGCAACAACTACAAGATTGTAATGTACATCTTGATGTGTTTAGTAGTTGTAAAATATATGGGGAAGAGTTTGAACAAGCAAATGAAGCTAAGTATGAACCTTTATATGAGCAAGCAAGAAAGTTAGAGAACGTAAACTATATTGGTTACAAAGAACATTCATTTATACAAAAGTTTATGTATCGCTATCATATGTTTGCTTACCCTAGTATATGGGAAGAGACAAGTTGTAATGCTGCATTAGAAGCTATGGCCGCAGGATTATATTGTATCGTGACTAATTATGGTGCTTTATATGAAACCTGTTCCGAGTTCCCTGCTTATGTTACCTATGATAAGGATTACAAAAGATTGTCTACTGTATTTGCTAACGCTATTCGTAGTTCAGTAGCCACGCTTCACGAGCCAGAGGTATTTGAACATTTGCAAATGCAACAAGACTTTGTAAAGAAATTTTATAGTTGGGATAAAAAGAAATCAGAATGGACTAACTTCTTGACTGGAATATTAAATGAAAAAGCAAGAACCCTTGTACACACCTGATGCTAATTGGGTGAGTAAAAAAGATATTAAATTATTTGTAGCTACACCAGTACATAGTGAGGTGTCCATACATTACATGCAATCTGTTTTTAAATTACAAGCTGAGTGTAATGAAAAACAAATACCTATTATGTTACAACTAATGAAATCCTCATTAATAACACAAGGTCGTAATTTATGTGTAGCAGAATTTTTAAATACAGACTTTACGTATATGTTGTTTATTGATAGCGATATTCAGTTTAACACAGAATCTATTTTTAAAATGTTAAGCAAAGATCAAGAGCTTTTAAGTATACCATATCCTATGAAAAACATTCAATGGGATAAGGTGCTTAATAAATGGAAAGATATACCCGATATGAACTATACACAGATAAGTACGGCTGGTAATAAATACCCTGTTCGTTTAAAAGATAGAGAAGATGATATAAATTGTGTTAATGAAATGATTGAGTTATCTCATTCTATGACTGGGTGTATGTTAATTAAAAGAGAAGCTTTAGAAAAAATGGTTACAGCTTATCCAGAACTTACTATAAAACAAGAAACTGTTGTAGATGGTAAAACTATAGTAAAACCTAATTTATATAATTTTTTTGATACTTATTATGATACTGTAACAAAAATATATTACGGAGAAGATTTTGCTTTCTCAAGACTATGGACTAAAATAGGGGGTAAATGTATGGCTTTAATTACAGAATACATAACTCATGTAGGGGAATATCAGTATTCAGGAAGGTTAATAGATGAAATGGTAGCTACGGGTCTTGATAAGCCAGAGAAAAACAGTTAAACTATAGTAATAAACATTAGGAGACATAAATGGCATTTCCAGTAATAGCAATGGCAATAGGAGCAGGCATCGGGGCACTGTATACTAAATCTTCAGGAGGCTCAAACAGAGATATGATGAAAAACATGTTGATAGGTGCAGCACTTGGGACAGGAGTTGGTTATGCAGGAGGAGCTGCAGCAAGTGGTATGGGTTCTGTAGGAGCACAAACAACAGTAGGAATGCAAAACGCTACAATGGGTTCTAATTTAGCCGCAAAATTTGGAGCTTTAAGCACACCAACAAAAGTAGGTATAGGTCTAGCGGGTGCTTCTATGTTAGCGGGTGGGGGAAATAAAAACAACCCTTTGGCACCTCCTTTTGATGAAGCTGAATACGCAAGTCAATATGCACAACAAAGAGAAAACGTGCAAGGTTTAGGAGATAGATTTAATTACGATACTGTTACAGGAGGAGATAGAGAGTTTCAAAATGCTCAAACAGCTAATCTTTATAATTATGAACAACCTAATCAAAACTATACCTTTTCAAAAGGTGGTATTGTTAACACAGAAACTTTACCAAAATTTAAAGAAGGTGGTGTAAACTATTTACCTAGTAAATTAGATCATGATGAAAAAGATGGTACTAATTATGTAAGAGCTGAGGGTTACATTGAAGATGCTACAGATATAGCAGATAAAGATAAAGATACAATGTTAGCTCAATTAGCAGATGGTGAATTTGTAAGTAGAGCAGATGCTATTTTAGGTGCTGGAATTATGAGTGGAGCAAACCCTAAAGATTTTAAAGAAATGAGAAGAAAAGGAGCTAAGTTTTTTTATACACAACAAGACCAGCTGAAAAGAATATATGATATGGTAAGCTAATGATGCTTACTGATGACATTTGGAAAATACTACAACCAGCTGCGGAGATTGGAGATGGAGCTACGAGAGAGGATGTTGAACAAGGTCTTAAAGACGGACACTTTTTTTTATTTGCTTATGGGAGAAGTGCTTGTTTAGCTTCAAGTATAAAGAACACTCTACGTATTGGTTTAGGTGGAGGTAATTTAGCAGAGGTGCAGAAGATAGTAGAAGACATTGAAAAATTTGCAAAAGATAGACATTATAATGCGATTGATATTTTAGGTAGATCGGGTTGGCAAAAAGTTTTATCTGGTTATGATAAAAAAGCAGTTTTATTGCGAAAGGAAATTAAATGAGTTTTATATTTGGCGGCGGTGGTGGCGGTGGCTCTGGTGGTGGCGGTGGTGCCTCAACAGGAACACAAACTAATATTACAAGAGAAGCTCCAGCTATTGAAGGTAGAAAACTTGCCTTATATGATGAGGCTATAGATTTAGCTAGAAAACCAATTGAAGTACCTGAATATCAAGTAGCTGGCCCAAGTCCTTTAGAGCAACAAGCTTTTACTATGGCAGGTAATACTGGAGTAGGTCAAGATGCAATGAACGCTGGTATTGGATCTATTTTACAAGGTAATTTAATTGCAACACAACAACCAGATATTGATGCTTTTATGAATCCTTATCAAAGATATGTTATTGATGAAGTAAATAGAGAAGCAGCAAAAAAACAAAATCAATTGTCTGCACAAGCTATACAAGCAGGAGCTTTTGGAGGTGGTAGAGAGGGTGTTGAACGAGCAGAAGGAGAAGCTAGAAGATTAGGTACTATAGGTCAATTACAACAATCTGGTTTTCAAACAGCTTTAGGAGCTGCACAAGCACAACAAAAATTTCAAACAGATGCTGCATTGAGTACGGGTGGTAAATTACTTGGAGCGGGGGCTCAACAACAAGCTTCTCAACAAGCAGACATTTCACAATTAGGTCAAGCAGGTGCGTTACAAAGAAGTATAGCTGATAGAACCTTAGCTGCTCAAAGAGCGACAGAAGTAGCACGAGCCTACGAACCTTATCAAAGAATGGAATTTGCTAAAGGTATTATGACAACATTACCAACAGCAGCTTCACAAGTAACACAGTCTACAGGCCCTGGAACTAATCCTTTTGCTCAAGCAATTGGTGCTGGAGTGGGTGCTTATAGTGCGTATCAAATGGTTGGACCGGGTGGTAAAGGTTCTGCTGTTGGAGGGCAAGTATAATGCTTCAGTTTTTACCAACGGCTGCACGAGCTATTTATGGAGCTAGAAAGCCAATAGCAAAAGGAATTGGAAAACTTTATAATAAGTATTATGGTAAACAACCTCCTAGACAACCTTCAAGAGGAACTGAATTAATTGAGGGAACAAAAGGTACACGTTTTCAAAGATACGGAGGTGGCCTTACTGATCTTGGTATAGGTGGTGCTGAATTTGCTTATGGTATAGATACTTTTGATGACCCTGAAGCTGATCTTTTTGATAAAGCGGTAGGAACTGCATTAGGTCTTGGTGGTTTTGGAATGATGAGAAGAGGAGCTAGAAGAACTTTAACTTCTGCAAGAGGTGGAGGAAGAGGAGCTCAAGATGCAATACTAAATGAAAGAAGACCTTTAGCTTCTTTAGGTCAAACTAAATACGCTTTACCCTTAACAGGTTTACAAATTGGTAAAGATATGGTTACTGATGAGGACCCATCTAGAATACAACCTGTTGCTTTTTCTGAAGAAGCACAGAGTTTAATAAAACAAACTAATTATAATGACGCACAAAATAAACTTATAGATCAGTTTACAAAAATTGCTCCTGGTGGAGATTTAAACAATTTAAGTGGTGAAGAACAAAACAGATTAGGAGAGGAATTAGTTCGATTAGGAAATGACAAAAAAAATAACAAAGTAGAAGTTGTTAAAGATGATGGTCAAACTACTTTAGTTGATGTTAATAAACAAGTGTCTCAAGCACAAGCTGCTCAAAATGCTCAACCAAATAAAGTAATGATAGAAGATGGTGGTGATCCAACACAAGGTATAGATCAAGCAAAAAAAGCAGTACCTTCTATTTTAGCTACAACCTCCAACCCTACTGGCTCTAAAAGTGGAAATTTTAATTATTCTCAATATGCTGGTCCCATAGGAGATTTATTTGATAAACTTCAAATTAAGGAAAATGCTTATAGTAGATCAGATGAAGCGATTAAAAGTTATCAAGAAATGATTAAAGGGCAAAGAAGTAAAGTAAAAAGTTTTGAGGATTACAAAAAAGCATTTACAGAATACACTGGAGATGACAATGACCAATCAAAAAACATTGCCTTATTTAAATGGGCTATGAACATGATGACAGGAACTACTTCACAAGGTGGTTTTGCTGGATTACTTGATGTAGCGGGTAAAGCTGGAGTAGAAGCAGCAGATGATTTACAAGCTATTAATGCACAAGAAAAAGCTGAAAACAGAGATTTAGCTGTTCGTTACATGCAGTATGAAGAAAATGTAAATAGCTCTTTTGATGCTTTAGAAAGAGAAGCTTTTCAATTAAATATTAGTCAAATAAGACAGCTCGAAAATGCAAAAATTACAGATATGCGAGATTTTAGAAGTGCATTAATAAATTATGAAACAAAAAAAATGGAAGTTACTGCCGCAGCAGAAGATGCTTCTAGAAAAGCAAATAATTTAGAAAAAATAATTTATAGAAAAGTACCAGCGAACACAGCTACTGGATTTGAAATTGTAAGGGTTGGTTTAACAAAAGACGGTAAGCAAAGAGTTGAAAAATATGATCCTAACACTCAAAAGAGTAGTTTTGTGGAGGCTACAGGTGAGGAAGCTAAATCTTTAATAAACTCTCCTGACGTAAAACAAGATCAAAAAGGTAGAAGAACAGCTTTAGAAAGAATGGAATCTTCTGCACAAGGTGTAACTATGGTAGGTCAAGTTTTACAGATAGCTTCACAAACTGGAGGTCTTGGACTACCAGCCTTTAGTCAAAAATTTTCAGAACAGTTTGCTTCTGTATCAAAAGATATGTTTAACCTATTTAGTTCTTCTGATTTACCTGGTGTAAAATCAGATTATCAAGCTAACGATTTTGGAGGTGTTTTTTCAAAAACAGTAGCTGCACAATACGGGGATGATGAAAAAGGTTATAATGATGTAATGAAGGAATTTAATTCTGATAAAGCTCAATTAGATCAAAATTTAAAAGATTTAAATAATTATAACTCAAAAGTATTTAAGAAATATGAGAAAAAAATAGGTGATGGAAGTAAGACTAGAACTAAACAAGATATAGCTAGAGATATAGCTAAATTACTTATTATAGAAAATAGAATGAAGTATATTATAGCTAACAGTAATAAAGGAGAAGAAAGGCTAACCAAAGATGATATTAATGCTGCAGCAGAAACTACTAATATTTTTAATATTACAGGTGGTTCTAATATGATTTTTGCTAGATACCAAGAATTAGGTGTAGAACTTAATAAAAAATTTGCAGTAGCTGCAAGAGCGTATCAAGAAGCTGGTGGAGGGTCTGACATAATTCACTCTTTTGGGCAAACGACTTTTGTTCAAAATTGGAAAAATAGACAAAAAGAAGAAGGATCGTTTAAAGAAATAAATGAGCAAGATCAAGCAGGAGTTTTAAAAAGAAGAGAAGAAGAATTATTAAAGTATTTTGGTAATTAAAATGAGTGCTACACAAATACAACAAATACAAAAACAGCTTGATAATAACGAAATAGATATTAACAAACTTCCTGATAAAGAAAGACAAGTATTAGATAAAGCTATAGAGGCTGGTATTATTAAAGGTCCTACTCTTAACACTCAAGAGTATCTTCAAGCTAAAACTAAAGCTAAAATAGCTAATGAAGCACAAGACGCTGGCACTATGGAAGGTATAGATGTTCCTATAATAGGAACTATGTTTAATGAAAGAGCGGACTATGAATTAGTAGGAGATGTTATAGGTTCTTTTACTCCGTATATAATGAATAGAGAAGCCATAGCTAAAGATTTAGAAAAAGGCGTAAAGGGTGAAAAATTTATAGACCCTCAAGGTAAAGAAAAATTTAAATTGGACAAATTTATAAAAAGTTCTTCTAAGTTTCAAAGAGCTGTAAGTAAAGTAGTTGGTAGAAGATTTGGAGCAGTAGGAAGATTAATGCCTAGACTTGCAAGTAGATTAGAAAACACAACTAGAAAAACAGCTCAGTTTACACAACAAATGGCCCCAAAGTCTGTTGGAGGAGGTGGAGGTTTTTCTGACCCAGCACAAAGTTTATTAAGAACAGGTGCTTTAACAGAAGCTCAATCTCTTGCTTTAGGTGCAACTGGAGCAGCAGCTGGTTCTGTTGCTTACGATATAGCAAACTTTGCTTCTAATGTAGGAAGCGATTCATTATTAGATTTAAATGAAATTACAGAAGACGATTATAAAAAACTACCTCAACCAGCTCAAATGATGGTCGATGCAGGTGCTGCTTTTGCTAACTCTGCTGTATTTGGAGTGGCTGGAACAACAGCAGGTTATTATGCTGTAAGAATGGGTAGAAGTGGTTTAAGAAGATTACTTGGTGTAAATAATCCAGAAACTTTAAAATTAGCTAAACTAGCAAAGGAAAAAGGGATGGAATTAAATATTGCACAATTAGCTGAAGATTCTGGAACAGGTTCTTTATTTAAAAACTTTTTTAAAATATTAGGTGTTACTCCTTTTATCGGAGGTGCGGGTCGGCAATTAACTTCAAAACAATTAGCTGGTGCTTTAGGTAAAACATTAGAAGAAGCAGAATCCTTAGCTCCTTTTTCTTTTGCAGAATTGCTTGGTTCAGAAGGTACTAATCAAATAAGAAAAAATTATTTTGAAAAAGATCGTTTAATAAATTTACAATATAGACAATTAAATAAAACAGTGGAAGCAAATGGTAATTTTAGATTTGTTCCTACAACCTCTACTAAAGAAGAATTTAGAAAAACATTAAGTGCTATATATGGAGAAGGTGATTTTGCAAGACTTACTGATCTTTTAAATGACCCTAAAGCTACAAAAGTATTTACAGATGTTGATCCAGCTTTAATTACTGCTATGAGAGCTTTTTCTGGATCAATGGATGAAATGAAATTTGAATACACTTCTTTTTTAGATATAAAAAGATTTAGAGAAGCTATTAATAATATGACAAAACAAAAAGATTTTCAAAGTTCTAAATCTCAACCTTTATTAACTAGGTTTAAAGTAGCTCTAGATCATGATTTAGCCGCTGCTGAAAAAGTAGGTGATGATGTTTTTCAAAGACAAGAAGTAAGGGATAGTCTTGGTACTACTTCTGTTGAAAAAGCAAAACAAACTATGAAAGAGTACCAAAAATTACTTACAAATGCTAATAAAACTTATTTTGATTTAACCTCAACTTTTGAAACTGGTTTAGCTGAAAGGCTTCGAAGAGGATTAGGTGGACAAAACAATGATTTTCTTACACCAAGAATGGTTAATTCACCACAAGTTGCAACTACTGCTAAAGAACAATTTGATGCAATTACTAAAAACGTATTACGAAGCAATGACGCTGAAACCATTAAGCAATTTAAAGATTTAATAGGAGTAAATGCAACACAAAATCCAGAGTTAAAAAAATATGCTGAGGGCTTTGTAAAAAAACTAGCAAGTAGACATATATTTGATTCTTTTATGTCTGCTTTAGATCCTATAGCAAAAGAAAGTATTATTAGTGGTAGTTTACTAGCAGCAAGAGACAAGTTAAAAGACCAAGGTATTAATGGTTATAAATTTATTGATGAAATGATTGATCCTAAGAGAGTTAATAAAACAGATCAAGGAACTTTAGCAGAACAATTAAGTAAAATATCTGAACGTACAATAACAGTTCCTGGTAAAGATGGGACCTTAAAACAGATTAAAAACCCAAATTATATAGAAAATAAATTAGTAAGAGATCAAATAGCAGCTTCTATAGCAGAGTCTTCTAAAAAAATTGATTTTACTAAATTTGATTTAATTGGTGGCGATTTTAATTACACTAAATTTGCACAAAATTTAGGGTTAGGAGAGCAAGTTAAAGAAGATGCTTTAAGAGAATTAATAGGAAAAGAAGCTTTTGGTAATTTTAGAGATACAGTAACTGTATTAAAACAAGCGTCTACCTTAGGTTTTACAGATCCTTCAACTTATTTACAAAGAAGAGCTGGCTTAAAAGGAACAGAAGCTGTATTAGGTTTAGGTTCAGGTATGCTTGTTTATAATATGGCTGGAGGACTTATTCCTTCCATAATGACTGCGGTACTTGGCAGAAGAGTCGGAGCTATTGTTTCGGACCCAAAAAAATCTTCTGCTTTATTAGGCTTACTTACAGAACAAGAAAGAAAATATTTAATGGACCCACAAAACGTAAAGTTTCCTTTTACAGGTCCCGGGCAAAAAGGTATACTTGGTGTAGTAGATCCTACTCAACCTTTAGGTAAATACTTTGGTCCTAAAAGAGCTAGAAACTTAGCTATAGGTTTAAATTTTTTAGATGATGAAAACAAAGATCAAATTAAATTAGATCCTGATAAAATATCAATTAAGGATGTAAATGCTTATATAGATAGATTAGGTTCGGTAGATACTCCGCAATTTAATGCTTTTCAATTACCAGATAAAGTTTTAGAAAAAGTATCTCCTGAAGTTCTGTACTTTAAATACGCTAAACCAGAAGAACAGGATAAAATATTAGAAACTGTTAAAGGAAATCTAAATGCTGTAGGACAAAACACTGCTGCAGATCAAGAGTTAGAAGCTCCACAACCTCAAAATTTAGATCAAAATGTATTACAGCCAGAGGAAGAAGTATCTCAAGCAATGCCTGAACAACCTACTCAAACTCAACAAAACACACCAAGTGCTGTGCAAAAGAATTTACAAAGTTACAGTTTCTTGTTTCCAGGGGATTCTGCTGGACAAGCTATTGCTCAAAACCAAGGCCAAAAAAGTGGATAATATGATGTTGTGGAATATATTGTTAACTTTACTGTTATCAGCAGTAGGTTGGGCATTTAATAAAATGTTTCATGAAGTAAAGAGACTACAAATACTACTCAATAAAACCAGGGAAGAGTACCTGCCTCGTGACGATGCACAGTCACAGACAAATCAAATACTCGAACATCTTCGTAGATTAGAGGATAAACTTGATCGTTTTATTGAGAAATCAAATGGTTGAGCCAGTCAGTGCGGTTCTTACGGGAATTGCTTTAGTTACCAAAAGTGTTGAGTTTGTTAAGAAAAATATTAGTACTTGTCAAGATATTGGTGAACTAATTGGTCATGTAGAAAACGCCTTTGAAGGACAAAAAAAAGTCATAAAAGAAAGAGAGAAGTCTGGGGCCGATCCCTTTTCAACACAAGAAGTCGCAAAGGAAGTGATAAATGCTCGTTTAGCTCAAGAAGCCCTCTACGAAATGAAACAGCTAATTAACCTTAGATTTGGTCACGGGACATGGGAATATATTCTTGAAGAACGTAAAAAACGTATAGACAAAAGAAAAAAAGCGATTAAAGAAGCACGGGCCAAGGCTCATAAGAAACAACAAGAAATTATGGAGTATGTCAAATGGGGTTTTATTACCATAGCAACAGTAGCTTTTATAGGAGTGTCAATAGGAATTACTTTAAAGTTCTTTGTTACATTAAGTTCTCCTGTATATGCTCACGAGGTAGAATATGATGACGGAAGTTGTCTTATTTATCGTCCAAAATACTATCTTATATGTGTAAATGAATCAAGAGAACACGCTGATACGCAAGTATATTTAGATTATTTAAAAAATCGTAGTGAGTGGCTTGAGGTAGAGGAATAAACATAGTATACTATATTAATAAATCCGTTTAACTCATATGAGTCGGAAGTAGGTTAAAACCGAAGAAACGCATTATCTTGAAGGAGGTGATGTGTATGAGTAAAATGGCTTTATGGTATTATAAGAAAGAGTTGCAACAAATTAAAAAAAATAAAATAATTAATTATTTAAGAGGAGAAAAACATGTTTCCAAAAACTAAAGGAGCTTATAAGATTAAAGCTGGTGATACTTTATCTGGTATTGCTAAGAAAAGAGGTACTACAGTAGCTAAAATAATGTCTATGAATCCTGGTATTAAAGACAAAAATAAAATTAGAGCTGGTGCTGGATTAAAATTACCAATGAAACCAATTAAATCTACAGCAGCAGATAAAAGCAAAGCAGAAAGAGGAAAAAGAGATTTTAAAAAATTAATACCAAAGAAAAATAATAAATCTCCAATGATGGGAGCTGGTATGGGTGCTAGAAGAGGCACAATGGTTAAAGCAGCTGGCGGTAAGATGGCTAAAGGCTATTCCAAAGGTGGAGCTAAAATGAATCTTACTGCTATAAGAAGAGCAGCTGGTGGTATGGGGTACAAGCTTACAAAGAAATAACTTGATAAATATGTTTCCTATACTTATAGTAAAGTATGGGAAATTTAATATCAAACATTCCATACTTTAAAGTATGGGTACGTAGAGAGTTTACAACAAACCATAGAGCTTATCATGGTGACTATCTACATGCTTTAGTGGTAGCTGTAACAACTATTCCAGACAGATGTCTATCCTTCCAAGTCATCTTTACTGGGTGTGAAGATGAAGACAATCGTTTGGAAAATCCTCACGGTGGGGCAATGTGGGCAAGACTCCCTATTACGTCTCTAGTATATGACGACCCACTGGATGAATGGCCTAACCCTATGCCAACTCATTTAGCTCAACCGTGGGATTGTTCTAGTAGAGATCATTCCATTATAAATATTAACAGAGCTAGTTCTAGTCCTTGGTTATGTAAAGTAGGTGGAGAGTTTTATACAGGTAAGTATCATTTTACTGTTGATTATACAGGTAATGAGATAGCTGATGATCCAGCTCAACATAAGCAAAGTCATTTATTACATTTAACTAATGGTCCTTACAAAGGTTGCATGGTTGCTTTACCTAATAATAGAGTAAGAGTAACTTCTCCAGCTATGTGGGTAACTGGTGATGGAGCACCAGATTTTATACCTAGTCAATATACACATAGTGCCGAAGAACACGATAGCTATATGGATTGGGAACAAACCTTTGATAATTTGTATGCAGATAAAAAGAAAAAATAAAGGTTTTGTAATATCTGACTTTAGTATTGTACAAAAATATAAGTATAAAAGTTATTCTAGAAACGATGAAGAGGTAAGAACTTACAATGTAAATGGAAAAAAGCATCCGTCTGTTACTACTATTTTATCAGCAACACAAAGTAAAGAAAAAATGAAGTCGTTAGAGCAATGGCGGAAAAGAGTTGGACAAGAACAAGCTACACGAATCACGGTAGACGCAGCCAGACGAGGAACTGAGATGCACTTAGTTTTAGAAAAGTATTGTCAAGCTAAACCTTATTTAAATATTACACCACAAGGTAATCAGTCAAGATTAATGGCTCATAGGATTGTAGAAAATTTAGGTAAATTAAAAGAAGTATGGGGCAGTGAAGTTAATTTAATGTACGAAGATTATTGTCCTTCCTTATATCCAGATCCTAAAAAAATGGCTTGGGCTGGTATGACTGATTTAGTGGGGTTATATGATGATAAACCTACCATTATAGATTTTAAACAATCTAATAAATTAAAAAGAGAAGATTGGATTGAGGATTATTATTATCAAATTGCAGCATATTCTATTGCTCATAAGGCGTACTATGGTGAGATAACACAAGGTTTAATTTGTATTTGTACAAAAGATTTTGTGTACCAACAATTTATAATGGATGAAAAAAAATTATTAGAGTACGAAAATAAATGGTTTGATAGAGCTTATGAGTACTATAAAAAGTTAAGTACCTCTTCTCCTAAAGTTTGAGCAGACATTTTCTTTTTTTCATTTAAAGCTTTTATTATAAACTCATCTATAGTTCCTTTAGTGACTAAGTCAATATAAGCAACACTATTTTTTTGACCATGTCTATGTGCTCGATCCTCGGACTGCTCTCTTAACGTCAAGTCATAACTATTACTAAAATAAATTACTGTAGTAGCTGCTGTAAGATTTAGTCCATATCCTCCTGTAGATGGATTACCAACAAAAAATCTTGTTTTAGAATCATTCTGAAAAGCCTCTACTGCTTGATCTCTATCTTTAACATTAACAGCTCCGTAAATAGCTACTGTTTCATCTAAAGGATATTTCTTTTTAAGAACTTGTATTATCTGTTCTAAATTATGAATATAGTTTGCCCATATAATTACTTTACCTTCAGCCTCATCTATTATATTACATAACTCTGCCATTTTTGGTGTATCAAATGATTCCTTTTGACCTTTATCTGAAACAAAAAAACCACAAGTAACTTGATGCAACCTTAAAAGCTCTGTTAATTTATTTGTATAACTTGCTTCTTTATCTTGAAAAATAGCTCTGGCATATTTCTTTAAACTTGTATAACATTCTAATTGTTCTTTAGACATACCTAATAATCTTTTAGAGAAAACTTTTGGTGGTAAATCAAAACAATCTTCTTTTTTTACTCTTGATGAAAAACTTTTTATCTTACCTTCTAATTCTGATAAATTTGTAAAATACATAGGTATCATAATTTGTCTATTACCTTCATTACTTAAAGGTCTCATTGCACAATACCTTGCACGAAAAGCATAATAACTTTTATAACCTAATAAACCAGGTTTTAAAAATTCACATTGACTATATAAATCTAAAGGGCTTTTTGTAGTAGGTGAACCAGTCATTCCTCTTTTATATTTTACTTTTAAACTAATCTTAATTATATTTTTTGTTCTTTTTGCTTTATGGTTTTTAATAGTAGTGCACTCATCTACCGCCATAAACATAGTATCTTTTTTACTATCTATAAGTTTTTTTGCAACTCTTACACCAGACACATGAGACAAAGCCTCTACGTTCATAATGTACCAATTTAATTTACCTTTTTCATAATAATCAAAATTATCTTTTTTATATATATGTGTTTTGTTTTGTGTTGAGCTGTGTATTTCAATTTCTTTTTTCCAATTGTGTGTAATACTATTTGGAACTATTATTAATACTGTATCTACTTTTTTGTTATTATATAAATAAACAGCGTTATCAATTGCAACTTTAGTTTTACCTGTACCCATACCCATTAAGAACAAAAAGTACTCTTTTTCTGCACCTTTTATAAGGGCTTGTCTTTGATGTTCAAATGGTTTTGTTTTATAAATGTGTGTCATTATCATAATTCTAGGATTTTTTGGTTGACATTGCAAGAATTAAAAATTAGGGTATACAATTAACGGAGGTAAACATGAATCAAGAAGAAGTAAAACTAGAAGTTAATATTGGAGATGACGATTTAAAAGATTTAAAGTATTTAATTGAATCAATGGTGAAGAATGAAAAAACTATTAAAGATTTAGAATCAGCTCTCTCTGAATTAAAGCAACATCAGCGACAATTATCTGAAGTAGATGTACCTACTAAAATGAAAGATATGGGTATGCAAGAGTTTGTCACTGACAAAGGAGTGAAGGTTAAAGTCAAAAGTTTTTACACAGGCTATATACCTACTTTAAAAGCTAGTGCTAAAAGTCCAGAACTAGCTGAACGTAGGGAAGCTTGTTTAAAGTATTTAAGTGAAAACGGACACGACTCCTTAATCAAGAACGAGTTGGCTATAACATTTTCTAAAGGTCAAGACAACGAAGCTAAGAGTGTCAAGGCTGACTTAGAGAATAAAGGCTACCCCGTAACATTAGATCCTTCAGTAAATGCAGCCACTTTAAAAGCACATATTAATGTGATTAAAAAAGATAATGGTGAATTTAATGATGAATTATTTAATGTTTTTTATAAAACCGAAACTAAATTAACGAAAGGAAAGAATGATGAGTAAAGTAGCAGTTAAACAAGAAAGTACTCCAGCTATTAATACAGATAGTTGGATTGAAGATGCTGGAATGGGTATTGAGTCAGCTTCGTCTGATGAATTTAAATTACCTTTAATTAAAATATTATATTCTAGTAACATGCCAGATATAGAAACTACCGTTCAAGGTACACCTGTAGCTGAGGGTTGTATTTTTAATCAAACAAGTGAGAAAGCTTATGATGGTAAACAAGGCTTTAGAGTTGTTCCTGTTTATTACAAAAGAAGTTTTAATGAATGGAAAGAAATGGAAGAAGGTAATAATAGACCTGTAGCCGTTCATAAGGATAAGCCCGCTGGTTTAAGCAGAAGTGGTAATAAAGATGTATTGCCTAACGGTAATTATGTTGAAGATACTGGTAACTGGTTTGTAATGGTCATTGACGATAACGATCATGTTATAGATCAAGGAATGATAACCATGAAATCTACTCAAAAGAAAAAGAGTAATGAATGGTTACAAAAATTGAAAAGTAACATTATAGTTAAAGATGGTAAGAGTTTAGTACCACCTGGATACATGACTGTGTATAAATTAAATACACATAGACAAGAATCTGGTAAATATAAATTCTTTGGATGGCAAATTAAGTTTGAGAGTTATCTTAAAAAAGAAGAGACTATATCTCAAACAAAGTCTTTTGCACATTTAGCCAAGGACTTTAATCTATACTACGAGGCTGAATCATTAGATGGTTCTGCTCCTAGTACAACTGAGAAAAGTAGCGACAAAGTACCGTTCTAATGCAAGAACAATTGTTTAAACTTTTTGCTTCAGGCGAGAAGTCATTTGTAAAGCTTTCCCTTACGGGGGAAAGCGATACAAGTGGCAAGAAGGAAGCTAAATATATCACGATACACGAGCCAGTTACTTCTGGTATTTGGAAAGACCATCTAGATGGTAAGTATGGTATAGGTCTTAGACCAGAGTTCGGAGATGAGTGTATGTGGAGTTGTATAGATTTAGATCCTGTTGATTACAAAAATTATTCTGCTCAAAAGTATGTAGATATTATTAATAAATATAATTTACCTTTTGTGCCTGTTTTATCTAAGTCTGGCGGTCTACACTTTTTTGTGTTTTTTACCGAAGCTATAAAGATAGACAAAGTAAAAGAAAAGTTACAAGAATTTAATGAACAATATTTTATGGCTAATGAAATTTACCCATGTAATAAAACTATAAACATGCCTTATTTTAAAATGAACGCTACTATGGAATTTGCTTACAATAGTAATGGTACTCCAGTATTAGTTGGTCAATTTTTAGATATAGCTAAGAGCAAAGTAATTACACCAAAAGATTTTTTGAATTATAAAGTACAAGATCATGAAGTAGAAAGAGATTGGAAACACTATCCTCCTTGCGTACAAAAACTAGTACAAGATGGTTGGGCTGGTAAAAATAGACATCAGTATTTATATAACGTCACAGTTTTAGAGATTAAAAAAAGAGTTGGTATAAACTACGTGGATTTAGATGAGATCATGCAAGATAGAAATAGAACTATTTTTACTACACCTTTACCACCCACTGAAGTATCTCAAATAGCAAAAAGTGTTCACAAAGATGGTTATGGTTATCAATGTCCTCCAAAGCATACTGAGTATCAACCTATATGTAATATGGAGATGTGTAAGACTCGTAAACTTGGTAGAGGAGAAGAAACTCCAGCAATTATAGATAAGTTTACAAATATAACTTACGTTCAAGATACTAAAAATGTATGGTTTGAATTTGATTATGAAGGACATCATATTACTGTAACTCCAGATGATATGAAGGACGAAAAAAGTTGGAGAGTTAAATTATTAAGGTACAGAGTATTTTGGTTGACCTTACCCAAGAACAGAAAAGGCCCAAGTATGTATGAACTTTTAATGAAAGCTATAGTAGAAAAATCAGTAGAAAGTACAGATCATAAGTATGAGGATAGTTTAGAAGAAGAAAGGTATGAAGTATTAAAGAAGTTTTTTGAAAGTCATATAGAACAAGATAGGTTTGAAAAACTTAAAGATGGTTATGTGGTTCTAGATAGTAATACAAATATATGTTACTTTAAGAAGATAACCCTAGCTAGTTTTTTACAAAAGAGTGGTACAAAAAGTTTTAGCAATCCTATGGCAGCATTAAATTTATTAGATTGTAAGAGAATTGATTATCATGAAGGTGAAAAAAACGTATGGACTGTAGAGATGCCAGAGTTTGTTAAACATAAAACAGTGAAGAAAAAAGAAAATAAAAAAGAAATGAGTGAGATGGATGACGAATACCACACAAAATTCAGAGCTTCAAAAGCACAAAGCTCTGTACAAAAAAACGATTAAGATATTTGGTCCTCCTGGTACAGGGAAGACACATACCTTAGTTGAAAGAGTTTTAAAAGGACACATAGCTAGAGGTGTTAAACCTATTGACATGGCTTTTATATCTTTTACCAATAAAGCTGTTAACACGGCTGTGGACAGAACTATTAAAGCTTTTCCACAATATGATTCGGATGACTTTGCTAGGTTTAAAACATTACATAAATTTTGTAGACGTTACTTTGAGGAAGAAGTTTTTGATCCCAAAGCTTGTATGTTAGATTATGCTCTTCAAGCCAAGATTATTAAAACTTCAGATCAGAGACTATCTGATGATAACTTTACTTATAAAGATTGGTCTTTAGGTGTTTATGATAAATCAAGAAACATGATGCAAGATCCAATTATTACATACAAAAGAGAACAATATAAGTTAGACAGTTTAGATATTTATTTAAGAAAGATTGATACTTATAAGCATTACAAAAAAGATAGTTTTATAGATTTTACTGACATGATTGAAAGAACAATAGACGAGGTAGACTTTCCCGAACTACAAGTATTAATATTAGATGAAGCTCAAGATTTTACACCTTTACAATGGAGTGTGTTATATAAATTAGCTCAGAAAGCAAAAAGAGTTTATCTCGCTGGTGATGATGACCAAGGTATATATAAATTTAATGGAAGTGACCCTAAGTATTTTACAAAATATTTCCCGGGCCGTAAGGTTATATTAAGAAAAACAAGAAGGTTTGGTGAAGCCATACATCATTTTAGTCAAGTGATTAGAAGAGGTATAGTAGATAGTATAGAAAAAGATTACCATCACTTAGAAAAAGATGGTTATGTGAAAAGATATTTAAATTTTGCAGAGATACCAATAGCAGAGTTACCTGGAACTTGGTATATATTGGGTAGGGTTAATACCACTGTTAACGAACTAAGAGCTTCTGCAAAGGACGCTGGCTTGTATTATTCAGATAACAAGGGTAATAAATCATTTGATACAAAACAATGGCAAGCTATAAAATCTTGGACAAGAATAGCAAAAGGTGAGGCTATTACAAAGAAAGATGCTGAAAATATGATGAAGTATATAAGAGAAATTAAAGATCATAGTTTTAGGCGTTCTGGATTTTGGATAGATTTACCCGATACACAGACTTATGACTTTGATGGTTTATGTGATTGGTGTGGTTTAAATTTGAGTGATCAAGCTGCAACAAAACCTTGGTGGGAAATACTACTACGTAACTTTACACCTAGTCAAACAGAATACTTTTTACGTTTACTACAAAGATATGGTCAGAAGAGTTTAAACAATGAACCTAAGATAATTATAGATACGATACATAGTGTCAAGGGTGGTGAAGCTAACAATGTCTTATTGTTTTCTAAAACAAATTGGCCTGCCTCATATACAAATAAGAAAAACGCAAGTGACAAGAGTGATGAGAAAAGAGTCTATTATACAGGAGCCACGAGAGCCAGAGACACGTTACATATTTTATCTAGTAATTACAGATACAATTATCCAATTGGTCAAGATTATTTAATTTATTTACAGGAGAGAAAATAATGGAATTTATTATAGCGTATACAATTATATATACCTTTATAGGTTTACAAAATGCTGGAGTTTTTTAATGGGTAAATTTGTAATAAATTATAAAATGGAATTTGAAAAAAGACCGTCTAAATCAGAAGTAGAAAACAGGTTATGGGATTTAATAGCTAAAGGTTTTACTTTACGATCTGTTGAAGATGAGGATTATTATGTAACTAGAAAAGAAGTAAAGGAGAAAAAAAATGTCAAGTAAGGTATGGGATAAAGGTAGTGATCATTATAAAGATTTTAAAATACAACCTTCTAAATTTGTTAACAATAACGAACTTTTGTTTGCAGAAGGTAATGTTATAAAGTATATTTGTAGGCATAAACTAAAGGGCAAGAAGGAAGATATTATAAAAGCCATACATTATTGTGAAATGATAATAGAACGTGATTATGAATAATTTTCAAGGTACAATCATAAGCAAAGATATTTTACTGGCTCTCAGTGGTCATTTAAACGGGTTTTTATCTCAAAGCCTTACTCACAGGGGGTTTTATGAGTAGTTTACAGTTAGTTTTTAATCTAAAGAAGAATATTTGGTCAGCGCCAGTGGATTATAAGGATTTATCTGATGCTAAAGAGATAGCAATAGATTTAGAAACTCGAGATGATGGAATTAACGAGAACCTCGGAGCTGGTTGGGCTTTAGGTAAAGGTAAGATAGTTGGCTTTGCTGTAGCCACCGAAGGTTGGGAAGCATATTATCCTATGGAACACCTTGGGGGTGGTAATTTAATTAAGGAACAAGTGTTACAGTATATGCAAGATGTGTGTGCTTTACCTTGTCGTAAGATATTCCACAATGCACAGTATGATGTAGGGTGGTTGAAGGCGTATGGTATTGACGTTCGTGGGGAAATTGTCGATACCATGATCGCTGGAGCATTGATAGATGAGAACAGATACACTTATAGATTAAACGCTTTAGCCAAAGATTATCTTGGTGAGATAAAAGCTGAAACAGATTTAAAAGAAGCAGCTAAAATGTTTGGTGTAGACCCAAAGGCTGAGATGTGGAAGTTGCCAGCTGAGCACGTTGGTTATTATGCGGAACAAGATGCACGGCTCACGTATCTTTTATGGCAGCAGTTTAAACACATTTTACAAAAAGAAAGTTTAGAAACAGTTTGGGAACTTGAAAGAGATTTACTTCCTTCTCTGTTAGATATGCGTTGGAAGGGTGTGCGTGTAGATGTAGAAGGAGCTCATGCTTTACAAAAACACTTTGTCAATAAGGAAAAAACTTTATTATCTAAAATGAATAAATTAGTTGGAAAAGATATTGACATATGGGCAGCTCGTCAGATTGCTTGGGCTTATGATAAATTAAATGTGGATTATCCTAGAACAGAAAAATCAAAAGAGCCTAGTTTTACACAAGGCTGGTTAATGAATGATACTAATGAATTTAGTAAATTAATTGTACAGGCTAGAGAAGTTAATAAGTTTCATAATACTTTTATATCTAGTATTTTAAAGTACGAACATAAAGGTAGAATACATGGAGAAATAAATCAATTGAGATCAGATAATGGAGGAACTGTATCTGGCAGATTATCTATGTCCAATCCAAACCTACAACAACTACCAGCTAGAAGTAAAGAATTTGGTCCTATGATAAGAGGTTTATTTTTACCAGAAGAAGGAGCGAGATGGGGAAGTTTTGATTACTCTCAGCAAGAACCACGGCTCGTGGTACATTATGCTAGTAGTATCGGGGCTGGTTATGAAGGCAGCCAAGAGTTAGTTGAAGCCTATGCAAATGCAGATGCAGACTTTCATCAAACTGTAGCAGACATTTGTGGTATAGCACGTAAGCAAGCTAAGACTATTGGACTAGGTTTAATGTATGGTATGGGTAAGCATAAATTATCTAGTATGTTGGGATTAGATTATGAAGAAGCTAATGCTTTAATTGCTAAGTATAATACTAAAGTACCTTTTGTAAAACAATTGTCTGATAGATGTATGCGTAAAGCAAATGAAACTGGTGTCATAAGAACAAAGAAAGGTCGTAAGTGTAGATTTAATATGTGGGAGCCAAAAGATTTTGGTGTGTACACGCCAGAGAAGTTTGAAAATGCTGTAGCTAAATATGGTAGAAATAATATTAAGCGTTGTTATACATATAAGGCATTAAATAGATTGATACAGGGTTCTGCAGCAGATCAAACAAAAGCAGCTGTTGTAGCTTGTAAAGATAAATTAAATAAATTACCTATTTTACAGATACATGATGAACTTTGTTTTAATGTTTATGAAGAAAAAGAAATTGAGGAAATAAAGGCTGTCATGGAAAATTGTATGGATCTTAATGTTCCGAGTGTAGTAGACGTTGCCCTTGGTAAAACTTTTGGGGAAGCTACTTAATATAATTATGGTAGCGTTTTTTCACTTGCTCCTGGTCATGTACAATAATCTTTTTCTTTAAATTAGAAATAGCTTTATCTAAATAAACCATTTCATTAGTGTAAACACCATTTTTTTCGTACATGTTAGTCCACAAATGCTCTAACTCTACCTTTGCTTTTAATAATTCAGTCATAACACCTCTTACCTATAAATTAGGTTATTTAACCTTATATGTCAATATACCCTTGCAATCTCCGATAAAATAACATATATTATAAATAGTGGGCGACACTCCAATGTACTTATTCACAGTTGCCCACATAACAAGGAGAAAGAAACATGAAACAAGAAAAGAAAATAAACGTATTATCATTATTTGATGGCATGAGTTGTGGTCAAATAGCATTAAAAAAATTAGGTGTACAAGTGGGTGCTTATTACGCAAGTGAAATTGATAAGTATGCAATTAAGGTTGCTAAAGAAAACTTTCCTAACATGGTGCACTTAGGTGATGTTACTAAAATACATGCTACTTATTTAAAGATTGATTTGTTAATTGGTGGTAGTCCGTGTCAAGGATTTAGTAAAGCTGGCAACAATTTAAATTTTGAAGACCCAAGAAGTAAATTGTTTTTTGAGTTTGTACGTATTTTAAATGAGTGTAAACCTAAATATTTTTTATTAGAAAATGTTAAAATGAAGAAAGAATCAGAGGATATTATAACTCAATACCTAGGGGTTAAACCTATTGAGATAAATTCTTCATTAGTTTCTGGACAAAGTAGAAAGAGATTATATTGGACAAACATACCTAATATCACGACCCCCGAGGACAAGGGTATTGTTATTAGAGATATTCTTGAAGACGAAGGTATAGCTGATATGGTTGTTAACCAAGGTAAACATTTATACAAAGCAGATATAAAAAAATCTCATTGTCTTATGGCTAGAGATTATAAAGGTTTTGGTAATCAGTCTATGACTGGAGTCAGAAGAGTTGGTACAGCAGTAAACATTAATGGTCACGATATACTAAAACGTGTGTATGCTGTTGAAGGTAAATCTCCTACATTAAATACTTGTACAGGAGGAAACCGTGAACCTAAAATACCAGTTACAGAAAAGTTATGGCGTAAACTTACACCTTTAGAGTGTGAGCGTTTACAAACTGTTCCAGATAATTACACGAGTTCGGTTTCCAATAGCCAGCGATACAAGATGTTAGGTAATGGTTGGACAGTAGATGTAATTGCACATATATTTAAATCAATGAAAAAGGAAATAGACGATGAGTAAAATAATGTATTTATATTATGTAACACACAACAAACATGGTGTAAGAACAATAGAAGCTAAAAATACTTACAACGCATGTAAGAAGTTTGCTTCTCTTTTTAACCTAAAAAGCATATCTGGTATTAGTGCTTTTGTAATGACAAAAAAGGAGACGAGTGATGCCTAAAGACCTTACTGGAAAATACAAATGTAAGAGTCATTATGATGTAATTAATGACTTAAAAGATATTTTATCTAAAGTACATGTAGTAGATTTTAAAGGTAATCCAACAGAAGATGCTGGAGACCATGACGAAGTATTAGAAAAAATAGAAAGTATGTACGCAGATTTTGATAATGGAACAGAGTTTTTATTTGATGAAGTTACAGCTAGAAGATTTGTTAGACTTAGGATACAACAACAGTTGTCTGAAAACGAACAACTTACTGATACTTATTATGAAGAAGAAGGAGAGAAAATGGCAAGGGAGGTTTTTGGTCATGACGAAGGCTAAAGAACTTATACGTAGAACAGACAGAGTATCAGGGTTTGATCTTGACACACCTGGTTGCATAAGTTTTTCTGGCGGTAGAACATCGGGTTATATGTTGCGTCAGATCCTAGACTTTTATGGTGGTACCCTACCTAAAGATGTGCGTGTTGTATTCTCAAATACAGGTAAAGAGATGAATGCTACATTAGACTTTGTTCGTGATTGTGAAGTAAATTGGAACGTCAAGATAGATTGGGTCGAGTGGCACGAGTCTAAAAAGTTTGTAATGGTAAACCATAACTCCGCATCACGGAACGGGGAACCCTACGATAAACTTATTACTAAAAGAAAGTTTTTACCAAACCCGGTAACTAGATACTGTACCTCAGAACTTAAAATAAAAGTCATGAAAGATTTTATGTTATCTATAGGTCATAAGTATTGGGTTAACTATGTAGGTTTACGATATGATGAGCCTCACAGAGTTGCTAGATTGTCAAGAGCCAAGGATAAAGAAAGATGGGATAGTGAAGCTCCTCTACATACAGAAAAAAGAACAGTAAAAGATGTAGCTAAGTTTTGGGAGAACAATTCATTTGATTTAAAGCTACCAGGTATTAATGGTAAAACACCACTTGGTAATTGTGATTTATGTTTCTTGAAGGGTAAGAATACTATCATGAATATAATGAAAAACTACCCAGAGAAAGCACAATGGTGGATGGATCAAGAAAAGAAACAATTAGGTACTAAGTCAAAAGATGGTTTTAAGTTTAGAAGCGATAGACCAGATTATAAAACTATGTTGGAGATAAGCAAAAGCCAGTTAGATTTGTTTGATTTTGATAAGTCTGACGATGCTTGTTTTTGTCATGATTAAAGGGAGGTTATTATGTGCAGCTTAATGGATATAGACGATGAAAAAGTACAACAATTAGTACAAGAAAATTTAGTTAGAGACAGATTACTAGTTGTAGAAGACGAGCTAAGAAAGTATAAGCAAAAGCTTTCTGATGCAGAATGGGAAGGATTAGATGAAGAAGAGGTTATCATCCCATTAAGAAAATCAGTGCAACATTATGAGATGCTGCAAGGAAAAGGAATTTTGTATGAACCAACATTTTAAAAGGAGATATAATGGATAAAACAAAATGGAAGAGTATAACTTTGAACGTAGAGGACTATCATGCAGTGCGTGGTATTTCTTTCAAAAAGAACAGAAAATTTTCTGGAACTATAACAAAGTTAATAAACGATTACATAAAAAATGTAGCTGAAGATCAAAGCCTTAACTATGAAAACTTTAAGAAAGAAATGATTAAAGTTAGTAAAAACGGAGGTTAACGTATGGATCTAGTCAGATCATATATTATATGCGACCATTGTAATGGTAACGGATACCAAGTCATTAGAAAACTAGGAAGTATGTTACAAACACAAACGTGCTTCTGGTGTAAAGGTGAGGGTCATACAGGTTCTGCATATGAAACAAAGAAAGGACAAAGGTCAGAAGAAAAGTTTAGCAGCTCGGATCAAAATGAGAAGCTTGACGAATCAAGAGGTCTTTATTCCTAATTCTACATACGCAAGACATAGACTAAAAGATAGAATTATCATGGAGGGTTTACTTGATTACGTGTGTGCTATATGTCGTATAGAACCTATGTGGGAGAGTAAACCCTTGACTTTAGTATTAGACCATATTAATGGTGTAAACAATGATCATAGATTACAAAATTTACGATTTTTGTGTCCGAACTGTAATTCTCAAACAGATACGTTCAGTGTAGGGCATAAAAGAATGAGAAAACGAGAAACATGACGCACGATTGACGAGCCAGTTAATTTAATTGGAGGTCAAATGACAGAAGTAAACGGAAAAACTTTTTTCTTAGATGTTATGCAACTTATAAGAAATAGATGTTCTAGAGAAGAGTATACTATCATATCAAAGATGATAGAGGGTTTGTACTATGGGGATACCTATAACTATGTTACAGGTTATGATCCAAATTTTTTTCACGATATAGAAAGAATAAAAAATTTACCTAAAAGAGAAATAAAAATTAAAATCATTGAAAAAAATAATGTAATAAAATTTAAACCAAGGACTAGTAGTAAATGAAAAGAAAACTTATACTAAAACATATGGGTAAAAAAATATTTGATTGGGATGATTTAGAAGAAGGTCTTGAAATAGAGGTTCCTGATCTAAGATATTTGTCTCCTTATGAGCGAAATAAGTATATAAATGAAGTTTTAGAAGATTATTGGTTGTTTAAAAATAAAAAATTAACTAAACTTGAAAAAAAGTATGGAGAAATATTGTCCACGTTAATTAAACTATATGGCTGCTAAACAACAATTCCAACCCCCCAACAATCAATTTTTGTTAAGACTTGGTTATAGATTTGCAAGAATTTTGTTCAACAATGATAACATGGTAGAAGAAAATTATTTATGGAGAGCTGTAGTAGTAAACGCCTTAGAAGATTGTATGATAGTTAGATCCGATAGAAAATCAGCTACATTGAAAACAACAGCTCATAACTGGATATTATCTCATTGTGATAGTTTTGATAGGGTATGTAATTGGGCTCAGTTAGATCCAGAGGACGTGATCCTAGCTTACAGAAACGCTATACGTAATAAAAATATTACTTTTACACAAAGACAACTGTTGTGGCATAAATATAACAAACTTTACCGAACCACGAAACGGGAGCCAGATCATAACTGTAAAAAAAATATTAAAATGGAAATGACTAAAATAAGATTAAAAGTAAAATTTTTAAGTGTAACGCAAAATGATTATGTAACTACGTTGTTTGTAAATGTTTTACCTTAAAAGAGAAAAAGTGAGAAATAAAAATCCCTCACTTTTTCTTACTAAACGGAGTGGGTTAAAATATATAAACCACTAAGTAAAAAATATTATAATTAAGGATATAAGTCAAATGAATTTAATACAAAAAATAAAACTTTCTGTTTTTCTACTATATAGCTCTATACAAACTTTTTTTAAAAACATAAGTGTAAAAATAGCAAAAGTTTTGGGAAAATGGGAAAAATAGCAGAAACACTAGTGTTACAGAGAAAAAGTTTTAGGAAAGTTTTAGGAAAATTCCTAAAGTTTTGGGAAAAGAGAGGACCGCATTGCTGCAATTTATTTTTTAATAATAATTACCTATAGAGATATATATGCCACAAGTAAGTAAACAGATGAGAACTATCAAAGATTTAACAACTAAACAAAAAACATATATTGATATATTAGTTGCTAATTGGGGTAACATTACAAAGGTAGATGCTTTATTACAAGCTGGATATAAAAGTAAGAATAAGGACACTGCTATGGTAATGGCTAGTAAATTAACTAACCCAGATTTAAACCCTCACGTATGCAGATATTTAGAACACAAGTTAAGTAAAGAACAAGAGAAATATGAAAAAGATAAATTAAGAAGATATAAAACTTTTGAAAGATTAAGAGATGGAGCTGAGGCTAAAGGTCAATACACTGGTGCAATTAATGCAGAATTTAGATCAGGACAGTTAGCTGGACAATTTATAGACAAAAAAGAGGTGCTTCATTCAACTTTAGAAGGCATGAGTAGGGAACAATTGGAAAAAAGACTTAAAGAATTGGAGAATAAAATAGATGATGGGAGTACGATTATTGACGTCACACCGACAAAGAAAAAGGTTAAGTGAAAAAAAAATTTGGAATTATCTTAACCTTTTTCAAAAGCAACATGATGAAGCACATTTTACTAGGATCGAAAGCTCTACAATAAACGGAATACCTGATGTTCATTGTGTTTTTAAAGGCTACATTTTTTGGTTAGAATTAAAAGCTAATCTAGGTAAGAATTGTGGTGTTTCAAAATTTCAAATAGTATGGCATTTAAAATATAAAAGAGCTGGAGGAAATTGTTTTATTCTGAACTGGCCCATCTTGGAACTTGGTCCTAAAATTCTAGAAGTCCGTGAGCCCGGGCTCGTGGTTCCCGTTCCCGTGCTTCCCGTTCCCGTTTTAGAACTAGCACTTTGGTTAGAAGATCGACCAGGTTAGCCAGCAGCTGGCCATCCAGGAAGAAGCCGTTCCCGTTCCCGTTGAACCCTAGAAAACTGGGGTTTTTTAAACCGTTTTCCAGCCCCGCCAGTTCCGCCAGCTCCGGAAACGCCTGCACAAAAACCCAGAAAACGTAGGTTTCTCTCCCGTTTCTTCCAGGAGGATCGCTGCAGCACTTGCAGCAGCCCAGGAATTTTTTTTGTTGACAGCTGCAAAAGTCTGGTTTACGCTTAACCCATAACTAACGGAGAATATAAAAATGATACAAACACTATGCGAAACACAATTTTTAGAACATGTGCGACAGCACTCACGCTGGAAGCAGTTCAGCTACGAGGCTTGGCAGCTTATATATGAGTGGGAGACAGAGATCAACCCAAAGGTAGAATATGACCCTATAGGCTTTTGTTGTGACTATTCAGAATACGAGAGTTTCAAGGACCTTCAAGAAGAG
>UEXM01000498.1_pt1 | contig 41338 bp, 37 predicted proteins | sample 1796661 | NCBI WGS metagenome assembly UEXM01 (sample SAMEA4772469, study PRJEB27181) | metagenome | reverse complement strand
CTATAATATAATAAAAGGGGTTACTATTAAAAACAAGTTGAATTGTTTAAAACCCTACCGTTGCAAGCTTTATAAGACCGAACACTGTCGCTAGGAACCAATATGTCAGATAAGATCAAGATCTTTACGATCAGTGACCATCCATTATCTCCTTCTGGGGTGGGAACACAAACCAAATACATTATTGAAGGAATGCTCAAAACTGGCAAGTACCAGTTTGTTTCTTTTGGGGGTGCAATTAAACACCCCAATCACCAGCCTCAACAGACTGAGGAGTGGGGGGAAGATTGGATCATCTGGCCAGTTGATGGCTACGGAAATCCTGATCAAGTTCGCGCTATGGTCCAACAACAAAAACCAGATATTCTTTGGTTCATGACAGATCCTCGGTTTTATGGATGGCTCTGGAACATAGAAAATGAAATTCGAGCACATGTTCCAATGGTCTACTATCATGTTTGGGATAACTATCCTTACCCTAAATTTAATCGCCCGTCGTATCTGTCCAATGACCACATCGCTTGCATCTCAAAGCTAACTCATGATATTGTTCAGACAGTTACACCAGAGGTTGGGAGTTCTTATATTCCCCATGCCGTCGACGGCGCCGTGTTTGCCCCTGAAGCTGTTGAAAGAATCGCAGCGATAAAGAAAGAGAAAAATTTAGAAGATAAGTTTGTAGTCTTCTGGAACAATAGAAACGCGCGCCGCAAACAATCGGGAAGCTTAATCTTCTGGTTCAAAGAGTTTTTAGATAAAGTTGGAAATGAAAATGCAACCCTCATCATGCATACAGATATTAAAGATCAGCATGGACAAGATTTAGAAGCTATTATTCATGAATTGGGACTTACCAACGGTGAGGTTCTTTTCTCCCGTCAGAAAGTAGCCCCTGCAGATCTCGCTATGATGTATAATCTAGCCGACGTCACGATTAATGTGGCAGACGCTGAAGGATTCGGACTAGCTACTTTAGAATCACTCTCCTGTGGCACTCCTATTATCGCTACTCTAACCGGAGGACTCCAAGATCAACTTACTGATGGAGAAAATTGGTACGGTATAGGACTAGAGCCAGCCTCAAAGGCCATCATCGGATCCCAAGAGGTTCCTTATATTTATGAGGATCGTCTTAATGGCGATGATGTTGTCAACGCATTGGTTAAGATGTATGAGATGTCTCCCGAAGAACGCACAGCATTAGGTGCGGAGGGACGAGCCTGGACCGAGCGAGAATTTAGTTTTGATCAATATGTGGAGCGTTGGGATACACTTTTTACAGAAATCCATGAGACAATGGGGTCCTGGGAAACCAGAACCGGATATACTCCCTACGAAGTGAGGACTTTTTAGATGAAAAAGAAGATTATAATTAAAGGACCTGTATTGTCCCGCTCCGGCTACGGAGAACAATCGCGCTTCGCAATGCGCTCCCTACAATCGCGCCCGGATCTGTTTGAAATTTATATATTAAACATAGGCTGGGGACACACAGGGCAGATTACTGATAATAGCGAAGAGCACCAATTCATCCTGGACAGAATAACCCAAACTGCACTTCATATTCAAAATGGAGGTACCTTTGACATGTCGTTGCAGATTACGGTCCCTAATGAATTTGAAAAGATTGCGCCCGTAAATATTGGATATACTGCCGGCATAGAGACAACGAAGGTATCACCACAATGGATTGAAAAAATCAATGCCATGATGGACCGCGTGATCACGATCTCCTCCCACTCCCAGAAAGTTATGGAGGCGACAACATATGATGTAAAAGACCAGGCTGGTAATGAGGTTCCCAATTGGGGAGTAACGGTTCCAGTCACATACGTCAACTATCCCATCCGAGAGTTTGAAGCTAATGCAATTGACATTAATTTGGAAACGGAAAATAACTTTCTCGTCGTCTCACAATGGGCAATACGTAAAAACCTTGAAAACACAATTAAATGGTTTGCAGAGAAGTTTAAGGATGACCCCACAGCTGGTTTGGTAGTAAAGACCAACAGTGCATCCGACAATATGTCAGACCGAGAGTTGACATCCGCGCGCCTAAGTCAGTTATTAGAGCTAGTTCCAGACCGACAATGCAAGATTTATCTAGTGCACGGAGAACTCACACCCGAGAATCTCACGTGGCTATATCAGCACCCCACTATGAAGGCGCTGATCAACATTGCACACGGCGAAGGTTATGGTCTCCCCATGTTTGAAGCAGCATACAACGGCTTGCCCTTAATTACCGTAACTTGGAGTGGGCAGCTGGACTTCATCACTAAACCTAATAAGAAGAACAAAGCAGTCCCCCGTATTATCAAGGTAGATTACGACATCAATAATGTACAGCCGCAGGCAGTTTGGCCAGGAGTGATAGAGAAAGATGCTAAGTGGGCATATGCCCGCGAGGCTTCCTTTAAACGCGCTTTAGGAGAAGCTCTTGAAAAGGAAACTCACTATAGAAACGAAGCCGCAGCGCTACAGACCCATATTCAGGAGAAGTTCGCTGCGGAGACGCTCTATAAGGACTTCGTAAGTAACATCTATGATCCATCCCCAGAGGAGCTTGAGTGGCTGTCACAGATGGACGAAATTCAGATTCTTTAATGTCCGTCGTCTTTCTGGCTGATTTCTTCAGTCACCAGATCAATGGCGGCGGAGAAAATAATGATGCAGTTCTTATAGAATACCTTCGTTCAAGAGGGTTGATTATTGATCTTGTACATACTCAAAAAATAACTAAAGAAGTTCTTGATTCTGCCGATAAGATAATAGTATCTAATTTTGTATTACTCTCCCCCGAGATTAAAGATTATATTAGAGAGAACTGTGATTATATCATCTATGAACATGATCACAAATACGTTAAGACTAGAGATCCCTCTAGGTTCATTGGGTTCTCCATTCCCCCTTCGCAACTAGTAAATACAGAGTTCTATAAAGGGGCGACTGCCGTAGTTGTATTAAGCGAGATATGCAAACAAGTGATGGAAGACAACGTCGGAAATACCAATGTTCACTCTATTGGGAGTAGTCTATGGTCACAAGAAAAAATTGCATTCCTGCGAGAGTGTGACAAAAAGAAGACCAAAGAGTTTGCGATTGTTAACTCCTCTAATCCCACTAAGGGTCGGGACGCCGCAGTCGCCCTCTGCAAAAAGCGCGGAATTGAGTTTGATCTTATATCCTCCAGTGATCAATATGAGTTTTTGAAAACCCTGAGTCAATATGATAGTTTAGTCTTCATACCTCAGGTTCTGGAAACATTTTGTCGACTCATTGCAGAGGCTAAAATGCTCAATTGTAAAGTTTATACTAATCCCAAATTAATTGGATTGATGAGCGAACCTTACGGCAACCTGTCCGGGGGAGAACTCATTGACGTATTAGAGAAGAAAGTAGCTGAAGCGCTGGAATATTTTTATGGAATAGTAACAACATGATTTTGGTAACGGGAGCAAATGGATTTATTGGTGGCTGTCTTGTGGAAAGTATAGACGGACCAGTGATTAGTTGTGATCCAACAAACGATACAATGCTCACGCCTGACGAATCTTTGGTTTGGCTGAAACAAACCGATTGTGTTTCGTGCGTCTATCATCTTGGCGCTATATCCTCTACCACAGAAACAGACGCTGTACTACTAAGTCAAAATAATGTAACATATAGTCTGCAGCTGCTTCAGCTTTGTATTGAAAAGAACATCCCATTTGTGTATGCCTCGTCTGCCTCCGTATACGGTCCAGCTGAAGGCACACAAAAGGAGTCTCAAGCCCCCTCCCCCATTAATTCCTATGCTATTAGTAAAACTGCTTTAGACCTCTTTGTGTCACAGCAGATCAACCTAAATCCTGATGCCCGTATTTTTGGGTTACGATATTTTAACGTTTTTGGGCACGAGGAACATCACAAAGGCGACATGGCCAGCCCAGTTCATAAATTTACTATGCAAGCCCGAGAGACTGGTGAGATAAAGATTTTTGAAGGCAGCGAGAATTATCGTCGCGACTTTGTTCATATTGATGATGTGGTGGCGATGACACTAGCCGCCCCCAATTTTAAACGGTCCGGGATTTACAATATTGGAACTGGTGTCTCGCGTTCGTTTTATGACGTAGCCAAGATTATAGCAGCCGAGACAGGTGCTAAGATTGTAGAGATTCCCTTCCCCGAGCATCTAAAAGGAAAATATCAAACTCACACGTGCAGCGACAACTATAAGATCTCAACAGGCGGCTATATTATGCCACGCCTCGGACTGGAAGAAGGGATCCGAAAGACTCTGGCGCTCCTATGACGACAGTATTTATTAATGGGTGCTTTGATATCTTGCACCGCGGTCATTTAGAACTATTTAAATATGGGGCGTCGTTAGGCACGACTTTGGTCGTCGCTATAGATTCTGATGAAAAGGTTAAAGCAGCTAAGGGACTTGACCGCCCGATCAATAATGTAGAAGATAGAAAATTTATGCTATCATCGTTACGATACGTTGATCGCGTAGAGGTCTTTAACTCACCCGAAGAACTAGAACAACTAGTAAAGGTCATAGCCCCAGATATAATGATAGTGGGCTCTGACTGGAAGGGCAAGACAATCGTCGGCGGTCGCTGGGCTCAAGAGATTAAGTACTTTGAGAGAATAGATGAATACTCCACAACCAAAATCATTGAAAGTATTACTGATAGGTGATGCCTGTACAGATCGCTATTATTATGGCTCTGTAACTCGTCTAAGTCCCGAAGCCCCTGTCCCCGTTTTAAAGCATTTATACACCGAAGAGCGTCTGGGCATGTGTCTAAACGTAGAAGCCAACCTAGAGGCTCTGGGAGCCCTTGTAGACTCTCTTAAGAATGATGAGATGATCTACAAAGATCGCTTCGTTGACGTCAAGACAAAACAGCACCTTTTGAGAGCAGACTTCGGCGAAAGCGATAAAGTTCAATCAGTTGTATTGGACAAGATAAATGTAACAGGCTATGACGCAGTGGTGATATCAGATTATGATAAGGGTTTCATTACCCGTGAAGCAGCCTCCGATATCTCAGACAAGTGCCATAGCGCCAATATTCCATTATTTGTTGATTCCAAAAAGAAAAATCTTGAATGCTACGAGCATTGCTTCATAAAGATAAATGAAAAAGAAAGCAATGAAATGAAACAGATAAGTGCGTCGGCTAAACTTATTGTAACCCTTGGAGCCAGAGGCGTGAAATACGATGGGGCTATCTACCCCACAGAAGAATGTGAGGTATTTGATGTGTCTGGAGCAGGCGACACATTTATGTCCGCCCTAGTCTATAGGTATCTGGAAACTAAAGATATCCCCTCAGCGCTTAAATTCGCCAATTATTGTGCTAGAATAGTGGTACAAAAGTTTGGCACCTACTGCCTCCAGCCGGAAGATCTTAAATAAATGAATTACGTGTTTGATATTGATGGGACGATTTGCACCCTCACGGATGGTGATTATACCAAAGCGGAGCCTCTCCGTCATCGCATAGAACAAGTGAATGCTCTCTATGACGAAGGGCATACCATTATTTTTCAAACTGCCCGGGGCATGGGTCGGACCCACAATAATGCGGCGCATGCATTTGAGTTATTTTACACATTTACATACGCACAACTGAAGAACTGGGACGTTAAGTTTCACTCTTTATTTTTGGGCAAGCCCGCCGGCGACATTTATATTGATGACAAGGGGATAAAAGATGAAGAATTCTTTGCCGATGAAGTTCGTACCTAAAGGGTGGGGATTTGAAAAGTGGATTGTTAATAACGAAGAGTACTGCGGCAAACTGCTCTACTTTGTTAAGGGCAAGCGCTGCTCGTGGCATTACCACATAAAAAAAGACGAAGTCTTTTATATTCAATCTGGCAAGATGCTTGTTAAATACTCTGACCGAGATGATATAAACTCTGCTAATGAATTGATACTAGAGCGCGGTGACAACTTTCATGTATACCGCGGTCTGCGACATCAAATGATAGCATTAGAAGACACAGAGCTATTTGAATTTTCAACCCAACACTTTGATGAAGATAGCCACAGAATTAAGAAGGGTGACTAAATGATCACTGATATGGACTGGTTCCTTGAGAACCTACGCGACGGTACCCCGTTTGGGTACGCAAGATTCAACGATGGTGAAATGATGGCGGTCGACCAGATCGGCGCCGTCGTAGCCCGTGGTGATCAACTAGTGAGTGAGTCATTACATGAAGCTCTTAGTGAGGCGCTCACCTATAAACAGGAAAACTACTATGTAGGAATCCCCTGCTCTTTATGTTATCCTAGGCTGGCCACTCTGGCGAAGGACCGTGTCGGAGAATATGAATACTTAACCAGCGCTGTCGTCACAACCAATAAAAATTGGAAAACTTTCATGGACAACTTTCCTTCTGCTATGGAAGGGCGCAGGCTTATTTGGATTGGGGGCAACGATCAGAATGCCCACGCAATCCGAGCCTTAGGGATAGATGTCGCAAAGACTGCACTCATCCCCCGTGTCAACAGTTGGGAGTACTATGATAAAATTAGACAGACAGTCCCGCAATACTTTCAGCCAGGTGACGTTGTGGGAATTTCTTTAGGTCCGACAGCCCGCGTACTTGTGCGACAGTGGTTTGAGGAATATCCGGATGTGACATTCATTGACATGGGAAGCAATCTGGATCCAATCACTAGGAACGTCCGACACAATTGCCACCGCGGCTGGGAAGAAACGGGGTTTAACCTCACCAAACGATGTGCAGAGTGTAATTAAAATGAGAATTTACCTTTCAACGTCTAACAAATATAATGTCTTGTGCCCTGTTAACATTCATTTTCTGAACAAGTATTGGCCAAACCAAGACATCACACTGGTAGGCTATGAAAAGGTACTAGAACTGCAAGACCTCCCGGACAACGTGACTGTCCACAGTCTAGGTAACCAGGATGACTTTGGCAAAACCTGGACGAATGCTCTTATTCCATTCTTTCGCAATGTACCTGAAGAATACTTTGCATTGATTCTAGACGACCAGGTACTAGCGCGCCCGGTAGACCAGAATAAAATGGATCTCTTGGAGCAGTACTTCAAGTTTGGTAAAGCTGAGAAAGCGATGATCGGCGGAGGAGTACAGTTTTCCAACGGTAAAAGAATCGGCAATGGCTTAGTTGAGATCCGACAGGATGTACCGTATAGAACATCACTCCATCCAGCTATGTGGAAGAAAAGTTACTTCCTCCAGTATCTAAAGCCTAATTTTACTTCATGGGATTTTGAATTAAAAAATGAAGCACGCAACGACCAAGCACGCATTTTAAACTTTGATTATGATTATCCAAACGAGCCACATCCCTATTGCAATGTGGAACTCTACAACAAGGGTGAGATCACAATTAACAGCGTCGGAGAGACGATCACCAATCAGCCCTCCACTCCATTCTTCAAGAAAGAAGACTTAAAATATATGTGGGATGAAATCCACAAAGAAGGAAACACGATATGAAAGCATTAGTATTAGGACACACAGGGTTTGTAGGATCAAATCTAATGACACACCTCACAGCTCAGGGGGTTGATGTTAGGGGGGTCTCCCGGGAGAACTGCGATCTCAGGATCCAGGGTCGTTTTGAGGAATGCCTGGAGGAAATTGGAGAAGACCTAGATGTGATCTTTAATTGTGCGGCAAATGTTGGAAGCGTTCATTATGTCACCGAGTTCGCCGGCGACGTCATGTACGACAACACACAAATGGCCCTGAACATTTATAATGCCGTCCACAAAATTACACCTTCGACAGTGATTGTTAACCCACTCTCTAACTGTTGTTATGCTAACGGCACCCAAGTACAAGACGAAACCAGGTGGCTTGAGGGTGAAGTACATCCTTCAGTCTTTTCATTTGGCAACTTTAAGCGCGCTCTGTATTATATCTCCCGTTGTTATAACATGCAATACGGTGTGAGAAGCGTAAATCTCATGTTCCCAGGCATTTACGGTCCGGGCGACAGCACAGATCCTAATAAGGTACATGCGCTTAATGGAATGATTATCCGCATGTTAGGCGCCATTGAGGCAAACGACGCGCACTTTGAAATTTGGGGCACCGGAAAACCAATTCGTGAGTGGGCATACATCGACGATGTTTGTAAAATCATGCACATGAGCGTAGATTTAGGCGAGATCATTGATCCTATTAATGTAGCACAGGGTAAAGGCTTTACGATCGCTGAAACCGGTGCGTGCATCGCCGCCGCCACCGAGTATGGAGGTGAACTTGTTTTTAATACAGAATATCAAGATGGTGCACCAGTAAAGATCCTAGGAATGGGCAAATTTGCCACAGTCTTCGAGGGCTATAGGTTTTCGGATCATCAAGAAGGAATTAACCATACAGTTGAATATTACAAAGGAGTATTAAAATAATGGAACAAGATTACAAAATGGAAGAACCCGTCATCCGATGTTGGAGTGTATTCATTCCTGAGCATGCAGGCGAAGAAGTTACCAAAACCCTTAAATCCACTTGGATTAACACAGGGAAGAAGGAGAAAGAGTTTCGCTCCAAGATTTGTGAACGCTTCAACGCCCCATATGCGGTCGCATGTATGACAGGTACGGCAGCTCTCAAGATTGCTCTCAAGGCGCTTGGTGTAGGTCCCGGAGATGAAGTTGTGAGTACTCCATTCACTTTTATTGCTACCAATACAGCAATCCTTGAAGTAGGAGCCACCCCAGTGTTTGCTGACATTCAGTATGACACTCTCAATATAGATCCAAAGAGTGTTGCAGCAAAGATCACAGATAAAACAAAAGCCATCATGTGTGTACATTATGCAGGGAACCCAGTAGATTTAGACGAACTCCGCGAAGTTGCTGCAGCTCATAATCTGCCGATCATTGAAGACAGCGCTCACGCCCAGGGTGCGCGCTATAAGGGAAATCCCATCGGCTCAACCGGGGATGTAGCTACGTTCTCCTTCCAGTGTGTCAAGATTGTTACTAGCGGCGACGGCGGTGTGATCACCACCACACGCCCAGAGGTTTACGCAAAGCTCAAGAAACAGTCATGGTATGGTATTGACCGCGATACAAAGAAGACCAGTATTCTAGACCCTCTCCCAGCCCCTCCGGACGGTCTAGGCTTCAAGTCTAATATGAATGACATCACGGCCACCCTCGCATGCGTAGCTATTGATAGTTTGGACGAAGCTTTAGCTATCCGCAAAGAGATGGGTGAGAGATACCGAAATGAATTAACAGGACTCAACAAGGTCACGTTAGTGGATTACAAGGATCATTGGACACCTAACTATCAGATCTTCCCGATTCACGTGGAAAACCGCGATGAGTTTGCCCAGTACATGTGGGACCGTAACATTCAAGTTAACGTTAACAACCGACGTAATGATGTTTATGAGATGTTTGGGGGTCTGTGTGATCTGCCCAATCTTAAGCGCTGCGATGAGGACGTTATTCTTATTCCTTTGCATGCAGATCTTACAAGTGCAGACCTAACACGTGTTATTGATGCAATTAAGGAGTATGATGCTCTATGAGAGGACTTATCGGTCATACAGGATTCGTAGGATCGAATATTCTAGAGCAATCTAGTTTTGATAAGTGCTATAATTCCAAGAACATAGAATCTATTGCAGGCGAAAAGTTTGATACTTTGGTCTGTGCCGGCGTAAGTAGTGTTAAATGGAAGGCTAACAAGGAACCTGAAGAAGATTTTAAACAAATTCAGAAGTTGATTCATAACCTAGATCAAGCTGAATTCCAAACATTAGTGCTGATTTCTACGATTGCGGTATACGACAATCCAGCCGATAGTGCATATGGCAGGCACAGATTATATCTAGAAACCTATTTAATGAACCAATATGAGAATGTGTACATTACTCGCCTCCCCTCATTATTTGGTAAAGGATTAAAAAAGAACGCAATTTATGATTTAATAAATAAGGATTATAGGTTTGTTCCAAGTCCATGGAGCTATTTTCAATACTATTGCTTAGATAATATTGGGAAAGATATCCAAAAGCAGATAGATTTAGGTATTAAAGTATTAAACATTAATTCTGAAAGAGTGCCATTTGATAAGGTATTGAATCTTTTTGAGCTAAACCTAGAGCAATTTAGAAGAAACAAAGTAGTACAAGAGAACATGTTGAGTGATCATGGTGAACACTGGGGACAACCAGGGAACTACCTCTACACTCAAGAAGAAATATTACAGCAACTGAAGGAATTTATTAGTCACAATGAATGAATATTACAGAAAGTACTTAACACTCCACAGGCATCCCATAAACCGGCTGCTTCATTTTGTAGGGCTGTGGGCCACCGTCTTTTTCGTAGGATGGGCATTAGTTTCCAAACTTTGGTTACTTTTACTCCTAGCTCCATTTGTGGTATACCCATTTGCTTGGTCTGGGCACTACTTTTTTGAAAAGAATAAACCAGCAGCATTTAACAATCCGGTTAAAGCAAAAATTGCAGATTGGATGATGTTTAGAGATATTTTACGAGGGAAACTAAGGATATGGTAAAAAAGAGAATTTTAGTCACCGGCGGCGCCGGATACGTAGGCACCGCGCTACTGCCCAAGCTTTTAGAAGCAGGACATGAGGTCACAGTATTTGATAACCTGATGCAAGGAGGGAATCAGCTCCTTTCATTTTTTAGAAACAAAAACTTTCATTTTATCAATGGCGATGTAACCATTAAAAATGACCTAGCTGAAGCCGTAAAGGGAATGGATGTTATCGTCCACCTTGCCGCTATCGTGGGTTTTCCTGCGTGCAAGAACAATCCTGAACTGGCTACAGCTGTTAATGTAGATGGTACCCAAAACCTAATTGATGTAACTACGCCAGAACAGATTATTCTGTATGGATCCACAGGGAGCAACTATGGTAAAGTAACAGATATCTGCACTGAGGAGTCCCCGCTTAATCCATTAAGCCTTTATGGTGAGACTAAGACTCAAGCAGAGCATATGTTGATGGCTCGGGGTAACACAGTTGCCTACCGATTTGCTACCGCCTTCGGTGTATCCCCTCGTCTGCGTCTAGATCTTCTTATCAATGATTTCACTAACAAGTGTCTCCGAGATGGCTACTTGGTGGTTTATGAGAAACATTTCATGCGCACGTTTATTCATGTATCTGACATGGCCAATGCTTTTATGCTGGCAATTAATAATCTTGACAAGATGGTGGATAATGTTTATAACATTGGTGACGATTCTATGAACTATAGCAAAGAAGAGATCTGCAATATGGTCGCCGAGAAGACTGATGCTTTTATTCACTTTGAGGAGATCGGCTCGGATGCCGACAAACGTAATTACGTTGTGAGTTATGACAAGGTTAAAGCACTCGGTTTCCGAACTCAGGTCACGATCCAAGATGGAATTGACGAGATTATCAAAGCTCTGAATGTTGTAGACTTTACTAATCCTTATGTTAATATCAAAAGGGGTCTCTAATGTCCAAGTATAATTTTTCTATCCCCAGAGCACCCGCTGCGACAAACGAACCTCACCCAGAGAATCTGAAAAAAACATGGCAACATAGCCGACCGGTACATGGCGCTACCGCCGCTGGCGTTTATGGAGTAGACAAGGGAGACGATGAATATGTTCGCATCTTTAATACACATTATAATAATTTTGAAGGTAAAGTTCTAGAGATCGGCGCCGGAACAGGCTGGTTCGCTAAGCAGATTTTGACGAGTTGCCCTAATGTGGAATATACCGTTCTTGACATCAAGAGAAATATTGAAGATACGATCAAGCACACTTTGTCTTCTTTCCCTAACGTGCGGTATATAACCTCGGCTGAGTATGAAGAAGCTCTCGCGGACACGTACGATCTCTTTATCGCCACGCATTGCTTATCGGAGACCCCTCGCTATTACTATACTGATGTTTTGGCTAAACTTAAGACGAAGAATTGCTTGGTGATTGACTACGGAGGCGACCCCAACGACCCCGGATTCAACGCCACCCTGGAAGAATGGTACACACAGTTCCCCCACCAAGAGAAGTCAATTAACAAAGCACTCCTAGGTGGCGCCAAGAGCGATATTCCAGTGTATATTGGTAAAGCAGATAAGGCATAATGAATCCAAATATTTCCAATCCTTTTGGTCCTTATAAAGACTGTCATTCTGGCGCCTCGGCAATATTGTGCGGCTCTGGACCCACTCTTCTAAAATTTGATCCCACTCGGATCCCAGAGGGGGTATTGCGATTTGGTGTAAATGACCAGATCTTTCTGGACCTAGACCTAGATTATTGGTTCATGGGAGACTCGGTTCCGCAGGTTCCTGCTAAGTTCTGGAATCGCTATAGTGAGTTTAACAACTACCAACCTAAGAGACAAAAGTTTGTCCGCTTCTGCAATTGGGAAGATAACCGAGAGGTTGTAATCCCTCCGTTCGGCCGAGTCCCCCGCAACGGACAGCTCCCCCTAAACCTGAAGAACTCCAAATACTACGTCTCAGACAGTGGCGGCAATCCGGATCATTGTAAGTTCAAAAAGAACATTGCTGAAGGAAATTTAACCTCGGTTGCATCAATCACTTTTGAAGTCCTGCAGTTTATGTTATACTGTGGTATAAAGAAGATATTCTTAGTAGGACAGGACTGTGATTACTCTGAGGGAACATTTGCTAAGATTATGATAGGAAAACAACAGAGGGCTGATTATTATATCTTGAAGTACTGGACACATGTAAAGGAATGGATTGCTGAGAAATATCCAGATGTAGAACTTTACAGCATCAATCCGGTTGCTTTGGATATCTTTCCCGAAGCCCAAATAGAGGACATCAAATGTTAGACATTGAAGATTTTGAGAGAAAGTATAGAGCAATTGTTAGCTCGGAACAATTCCAGCAATTGCAGGAAGCTTATAGTAAAGCCAAGTACGTGTTTTTCTTTGGACATGGTGGCAACATGAGTATCGCAGAGCACGCTGCCATTGATGCATCCCGGCTGACCGATAAGAATATTTTTGCGCCAGGGGGCGGAGTTATCGTCACCTCAATCCAGGGGGATACTAACTTCAATGATTGGATCATGAACTGGCTTGAGATCCGTACCAGGGGTCTAGATATGTCAGAGTGTCTGGCTATTGGCTTGTCTTGCTCCACCAACGGCATATCCTCAGATTGTCTCACGACAGCATTGAATTGGGCAGCAGAGCAGGGAATGCCTGCCTGCCTCTGGGCGGCACAGCCTAAGGAAACAGGAATCCACCCTCAAGTAAATCAGATTATTCAGCATGCGAAGTATTATCATACCTCTGAAATACTTTCTCTAACGATGACTTATGAACTAATTCATGGCGCCGGATTCATGTGTCCCCAAATTTCCAAAAAAGCGCAGGAGCGACGGTTTGAGAAGCTGGGGATTGAATCAGAAGTAGAAACACATAATCAACATGTACCTCCCGGTATGGAAACACAACTCAATAACCTGGCCATTGACTTCGATGGGGTTATTCATAACTTTGATAAGGGGTGGCACGATGGCACTTGCTATGGTGATCCCCTCCCGGGCGCACTGGATGCTATCCGCGCGCTGGCAGAGGATTGGAATATCATCGTCTTCTCTGCGAAGGTTCGACCCGACCGTCCACTAGTTGGCGGTAAAACAGGATACGAGCTTGTGGACGAATGGCTGCAGAGCCATGAAGTCCGCGACTTGGTGGCTGAAATTACTCATGAAAAGCCGCGCGCACAACATTATATTGATGATAAGGCTATTGAGTTCACCAACAACTGGACAGAAATTCTGGAGCGCCTGAAGTGAGAAGTATTACAGCTGTTGTCCCTGTACGCAAGGGATCCGTAAGAGTAAAGAATAAAAACCTGAAGCCTTTCGCTGGCAAGACACTTCTTCAAATTAAGATCGAGCAGTTGAAGCAAGTAAGTCTTATTGATAAGATTGTTGTAAGTTCCGATTGTGATGATATGCTAGCCTTAGCAGAAGAGTTGGGAGTGGAGACGCACCGTCGCGACGATTACTTTGCTTCTTCGGAAGCCACAAATTCGGAGTTCTTTGAAAACCTAGGACAAGCCATTGATGGCGACTACCTCATGTATAGTCCGGTGACCTGTCCTTTGATCTCCCTGGAAACATATCATGACTGTATTTCCACCTTCCAGAATGATGAAGAGATGGAAAACCTCGTAACAGTTACGTCAGTGAAACACCACCTGTGGCTAGATAACCAGCCCTTAAACTATGATGTTACGCACTCTCCTAACAGCCAGGATCTACCTGATATTTATGCGATTACATATGGAATTTGTATCATCTCGCGAGCAGATATGATCGCTCGCCGAAACATAGTAACACCCAATCCAACTTTTAAAATTCTCGACGAGGTAGAATCCACGGACATTGATACAGAGTACGATTTTATGATCGCTGAGATGGTCTATGAGAAACTAAAGAGGAATTAAAATGCGACACAATCCATACAAAATAGTTAAAATGTTTGAAGAAACAATGGCTGATTATTGTGGCTCCAAATATGCGGTATCCACTGACAACTGCACAGATGCTTTATTATTATGTTGTGACTATTTGGGGGTAGAAGAGGTCACAATACCCTCCAAAACATATTTATCTGTTCCCCAATCTATCATGCACGCCGGCGGAACCGTTAAGTTTAGAGATTACCATTGGAAAGGTATCTACCAACTTGAACCATATCCCATATATGATGCAGCCAAAAGACTAACAAGTGATATGTATATTCCGGGGACTTTCATGTGCTTGTCATTTCATATCAAAAAGCACCTTAAGATTGGAAAAGGCGGGCTTATATTGACTGATGATCTAGACGCTGTAGAGTGGTTTAGAAAGGGGCGGTATGAGGGACGCGGCGAGGTTATGTACCATCAAGATAATATCCAAATCAACGGATGGAATGCATACATGACCCCTGAACAAGCAGCTCGCGGTCTGATGCTGATGCAGAACTATCCCGAAGATATGGAAGATTTACCAGAATACCCAGAGTATCGCGATCTAAGAGAATTTGATCTGTTTAAAGAAGTAAAATGAAACTAGTAACAATTACAGGATGCTTGGGACTAATTGGGTCACACGTTACCAGAGACTGCTTGGCAAAAGGGTGGAAGGTATACGGAGTGGACAAGTGTACTTATGCAGCCAACCCTCAGTTTTTAACTGAGTTTGAACAAAACGAAAACTTTACTTTTGTAAAAGAGGATATAGCCACCATATCGTGGATTCCCGATTGTGATTATGTTATCAACATCGCAGCCGAGTCGCATGTGGGCAACAGTATTTTAGACAGCCAGCCGTTCATAGATTCGAATATTGTAGGAGTAAAGAATCTATTAGATATAATAAGAAAAAAACCAGCTCACGATGTGGATCAGCCGATCTTTTTTCATTTTTCTACGGATGAGGTTTATGGAGATATAGTGGAAGGCGCCCACCATGAGGGCGATAACCTTAAGCCATCTAATCCGTACTCCGCCTCTAAGGCTGCAGCAGACATGTTTATTTTATCTTGGGCCAGAACCTATGGCACTAAGTATATTATCTTGCGACCAACAAATAACTATGGCATCGGGCAATACCCTGAGAAGCTGATCCCTGCTAGCGTGAAGTGCTTAATGAGGGGTAAAAAGATCAAGCTGCACGACGAAGGTGAACCCTACAGAAACTGGTTACACTCCAAGGATACGGCTCGCGCCGTAATTCAAATTATTGAAAGTAACCAGGTAAATGAAATCTACAATGTTGCAGGAAATTTTGAACAAAAAAATAAAGACACATTTCGTAAAATTGTGAAAACATATTATGATAACGCCGAGGTCAACTGGGAAGAATACTGCGATCTAGGGTATAGACGCCCAGGACAGGACGTACGATATGCCCTGAATGATGATAAGCTGCGTCAACTAGGCTGGGAGCCTCTAGAAAAATTTGATGAGCAGCTGCCACAAATAGTTGACTTCTACAAACAAAACTTTAAATGGTAAGGGAAAAAATGAAGAAATTAATAACAACTCGTGCCGATAGTACAGTGATGGACTGGATAGAACTAACACATCCAATTTTTAGAGAATATGCTAAAAAGGTTGGAGCTGACTTTTTAGTTCTTGATGAAAGTCTTAACTGCGAAGAGGCTAAGACAGGCATTGGCGATGGAATGTGGCATTTCCGGATAATGAAGCATTACGACCTACATTCTATGTACGACAGGATCATTCACCTAGATACAGACATGCTCTTGATGCCCAATTGCCCTGATTTATATGAAGTGGTCCCCTATAACAGCATTGGCACTCTTTACGAGGATGTAGGGACGAGAAAGCAACCAAGAGTAGATTGCATGAATAATGCCCAAAATCAGTTCGGCGATATAGGCTGGAATTCGGGATACATCAACACAGGAGTTTTCGTCACCAGCGAGTGTCATAAAGATATCTTTCAGAAGACGGAAGGCAAATACTTTACCGATTGGGGCACCGACGATGTACATCTCGGCTATCGGATCAAAAAGCTTGGGTACGAAGTGGAAGAGCTGGGATATCATTTCAATCACATGACAATGTTCTCAGAACCATGGAATAATTCCCCCAACCGGTTTGATTCACATATTATACATTATGCTGGCCGCGGCATCTTTGAACCCGGAGTTGCTACTAACAAAGTGCACCAAGCTCAACTAGATTATAAGAAGGTGTACGGATGAGACGACTAATTGCGGGACCTTGGGTCGGAGAGTTTGGCTGGGAACTTTACGCATGGCAGGGGTATATTCGAGCCCTATCGCGAAACTTTGATCACACAACAGTGATCTCCAGACCAGGTTCTGAGGCTCTGTACACAGACTTTTGCAATACCTTTATTCCTCATGTACCTGAAGGTGGCTTAACCGACTCCTTTTTTATGCATAATTTAGATTTTGGACAAGAACTTAAAAAGGTCGTAATCCAAAACAAGATTGCTATGGATAAGGAAACGACCCTTTTCGTTCCACGGCGCTTAGGATTTCCACCACACACCCATTATGATCAATTTCTGTTAATTGGCAATTATATGATAGCCCCAGAATACATAAAGTATGGCAATGTCGCCACCCGCCAGTATGATTATATTTTCCACGCTCGCTCTCGTCCGTTGAGACCAGAAGATAATTGGTCAATAGAAAATTGGAATAACCTTCGAAGCCTGTTAGGCGACAAGAAAGTCGCCTGTATTGGTACCACTGCTGAATCTGCACATATTGAGGGAACTGACGATCTCCGCGATTTGCCTCTGGGGGACCTCTTTGACCTGTTACGTAATGCGGAGTGTGCTTTCGGACCTTCGTCCGGACCGATGCATTTGGCCAGTCTCTGCGGATTGCCTCATGTGGTCTGGTCTATTCCAGACAATAAGCTCCGATACGAAGTTAATTGGAACCCCTTAGAAACACCGGTTCTGTTTGATAGCACGGCTGACTGGCACCCAACGCCGGCGCATGTCTGCACAGCATACACCACTTGGGTACAAAGCCGTTCATGACGAACATTCTAGTTACTGGAGGCGCTGGCTTTGTTGGATCCTGTCTAATCCGTGAACTTGTAAAAGACCCCACAAATACCGTTACATCCCTAGATAATTACTTTACAGGAACCCCCGACAACCATGTAGAGGGTGTCTGTTATATCGACGGCGACTGCCAGGATATTGACAAACATATCACATTCTCTCCCGATATTATCTATCATTTCGGGGAGTATTCCCGCGTATCCACAAGTTTTGAAGATTATGAAATTGTCTGGGACTCGATCATAAGCGGAACGCGTTCGGTACTAGAGTTTTGTCGCAAAAACAAGTGTAGGATCATTTATTCAGGCTCTAGCACTAAATTTGGCGACGGTGGAAAAAACAAGAATGCATCCCCTTATGCCTTCCATAAAGCACAGAATACCGAGACTATCATTAATTTTAGTGAATGGTTTGGCATTGATTATGCAATATGTTACTTTTATAATGTTTATGGACCTGGACAGATCTGCACGGGGAAGTACGCGACGGTGATAGGCATCTTCGAAACTCAAGTAAAACAAGGCGAAGCCGTAACTGTGGTTTTGCCTGGAACACAGAAAAGAAGCTTCACGCATATTAATGACATTGTGAGTGGATTGCTCCTACTAAAAGATCAAGGATCAGGTGATGGGTACTGCATTGGAAACCCCACTTCATACGAAATCGATGAAGTAGCTAAAATGTTCACTAATAATATAGTATACTTAACACAACGTCCCGGTGAGCGTTTGGAGTCTTCCATAGACCTGACACACATGCATGCGCTAGGATGGACACCGACACATGATTTAGAAAATTATGTAAAATCCTTAGGAGAAAAAAATGATGAAGCTCAGTAATCAAGCAGTTGGAGCCCTGATGATGGCTCTCCAGAAGTCGCTCATGGAACAGAGTGATATAGTACCTGTTCTAGCCACCATGGAATTTGTAGCCAGCACCACAGGAGAGTTATCCGTAACTAACCCCCCTGTTATCTCGCTCGATGGCATGGAAGTCAATGAGTCCCCCGAAGAAGAGAGTACGGTTCTCATTCCGGAAGGCTAATAATGCCCCGCTACAATTACCGCTGCACCCACTGTAATCTTGTGCAGACTATTCAACATCTATCCAGCGAAACGATCACTGCATGTGAAAAATGTAAAACTCCAGATAGCATGAAAAAATTACTCAGTAGGTTTACAACAAATCCTAAAGCGACGATTTCACATAAGGTAGGGACCATTACTGAGGACTTCATTACAGATGCACGAGAAGATCTCAAAAAACAAAAAAGAGAAATGAAGGAGGGCAGTTGATGGAAATATATGTATTTCTCGCACTGTCGGTGGTACTAAATGTATTATTACTATGGTATATTACCCGACTTTTACGAAAGTTTGTGTTTATATCGGAGAACCTGGCCGACCTATTCCTGACCAACAAGGCATTCCATACATTTCTTAAATCAATGTATAGCATGGAGAATTACCATGGCGAACCCATGATCCAAGAGCTAATGATGAGAGTACAGGAAGTCCTAGAGGAGATGGAAGATTTTCGAGGCATATTTGAATATGGTCTTGATGCAGAACTAGAGGAAGAGTTAAATGCCACGCAAGAAGAGAACTAGAAAAAAGAATCATTATTTTACAAGCGTTCACGAAGACGCGATCATTAAGTATGCGAATACAGAAGATAGAGAGCTTCGCTCAAAACTTTACGAAGAATATATCCAGCCGGCTTTTGATCAAATGGTTGATAAGATTATTTATACTTATCGGTTTACCACGCTGCCCAATATTGATTACTTAAAAGCTGACTGCAAGGTATGGCTTACCACAATCTTAAATAAATACGATCCAAGTAAGGGATCCAAAGCGTTTTCCTATTTTTCGGTAGTAACCAAGAACTGGTTTATCCACAAGGTCAAGAGAACGCAAAAGAGAAATAGAACAGAGATCTTCATGGAAGATATCATCAGTCAGCTCGACGAAGATCTAATATCGCAAGAGAAAACCTATTTTCAGATGCGTTCCGAGATGGAGTTCTGGTCCTCCCTTCATGGCGAGATCGACACTTGGGACTCCTTCATGCTTAAGGAAAATGAAAAAAAGGTTCTGATGGCAGTCCGGATCCTCCTAGAATCAGCCGATCAAATAGAAATTTTCAATAAAAAAGCTATTTACTTATATCTTAGGGAGATTACAGGACTCAATACCAAACAAGTCGTTAATAATCTTAATAAACTAAGAAAACGATATAGGACGTTTAAGAACAAATGGCAAAACGGCGAGATCTAAGCCTAGACGAATATCTAGAAGAGACTACAAAAAACATCAGAGAAGACCGCGCAATGGCCAAGTCGCTCCTTATGGACGTTATGGCTGACATGGCTTCGTCCGCAACCGACCGCCGAGAGATGGGACCAATCGCTGCCAAGTTCGTAGAAAACCTCCAACGGTCCAATGAGCAAATGGTTAAACTTGCTTCGATCCTCCAAAGACAAAAGACAACCAACGTTGGGCTCACTGAAAATGACAAAGAAGAACTCTTTGACTTATTGAACGAGAATAAAGACTGATGGGTGGCGGCTTAAATCTCGAAGACCTCAGATTTGGGGAACTTAATAACATCAAAGAGAATGATGATAATGCATCCGGCGATCGGCGCCGAACCAATACAACAACTACTTGGAGATTTGCCACCGAAAAAGCATATGAAGTAAACACCCTAGAAGACCGCGACACGTTTAACGGGATTGTCATAAATTCACGAATGGTCACTGTGCCTCTAGTTGAAGACTCTACAAAACTCGCTCAACTTAAGTCTAAAGTAGCGTATGAAATCGAAGACTCCTCTCCCGCAGCTGCGGCAGCCTTTCTCTACAAAGTCTACATACCGGAGCTATCTGCTTTGCCGCCCCCCGACAGCGCCACGGATCCTATAATCCAGAATTATTCAGACGTCATGTTGGCACCTGGGGTGGTAGACGCGGGATCCTCCCCCGATTTACCATATGGTACACAGGTCGTTGTGACCTATGCTGATATGGGAAATATGACAGGGGCAAAGATCACCGCTATCACATCCCGCGGCAATCCGATGGTTCAGTCCGATCCATGTGGGCGCAACCTGCAAAGTAGCTATAATAATGGAACCCCCACTACGGTCGGCTCAATCTGGGGCGATGATCCACATGAGAAACGTATGATGGACTCGGCAAAGAGACTTAAGCTTCTACGTCAACAAATTTTTGAAGACTCGTCGGATACGTGGAAAGTCGCCCGCGGCGACGAGGACGGACCATTTTCGAAAAAGACAAAGCGCCCCTGGACTGATAACGCTATCTTATCTCTCACCGACCAAAAAGCACTTAAAAAGAAATTCCAGCCAAAAATTAATCAAGTGGCTAAGAATGTTGGTATGAAAGTTGAGACCCTTGAAAGGATCTTTAAGAAAGAGAGTGGCACATTTGACCCTTATGCTATCAATAATAATACATCGGCTACTGGGCTGATCCAGTTTATGCCTGAATTTTCTGATGCCGGCACGGCAGGGTCGCTGGGCACAACTGTAGAAGAATTGTTAACTATGGGTCCCGATAAACAATTAGATTATGTAGAAAAATATCTTAAAAGAGGTAAAAGAGACTCTGCCAACTGGGAGGAAGTAGACTGGTATTTTATTGTGTTTTATCCGAAGGCTATTGGAAAACCTGATAGTTATGTAATTGGTACCGCGAAGACGGCTGCGGTAAATCGGAACTATCAGGACCCGCAACATCCACAGAGATTAATCACCCGCCGTCGCGTTAAAGCTAGATGGTACGGCACCGAGAAATAGGGTCACAATATATTATGAAAAAATCAGCTAAAGCAATCAACCTAGATCTCCTTACAAGCGCAGATCGTGCCATGTATAACACTATGAACCGGGAAGACCAAGACTGATGGGTGGCGGTTTAAACCTCAAAGACCTCAGATTTGGGGAACTTAATAACATCAAAGAGAACGATGCTAGTGCATCCGGCGATCGGCGACGCACGAATACAGCAACTACTTTGAGATTTGCCACCGAAAAAGCATATGAAGTAAACACCCTACAAGGGCGGAACACGTTTAATGGGATCATAATAAATGCACGCATGGTCACTGTGCCTCTAGTTGAAGATTCCACGAAGCTGGCTCAACTTAAGTCCAAAGTAGCATATGAGATCGAGGACGCCTCTCCCGCAGCTGCGGCAGCATTCCTCTACAAGGTATACATCCCAGAGTTATCGGCTTTGCCGCCCCCCAAAAGTGCTACGGATCCTATAATCCAGAATTATTCAGACGTCATGTTGGCACCTGGGGTGGTAGCTGCCGGCGCCTCCCCTGATCTGCCCTATGGCACCCAGGTCGTTGTGACCTACGCCGATATGGGAAACATGACAGGGGCAAAGATTACTGCCATCACATCCCGCGGCAATCCAATGGTTCAGTCCGACCCATGCGGCCGCAACCTGCAAAGTAGCTATAATAATGGATCATCGGCAAGTCTAGGTAGCTGGACCAACGATAGTTCTCCTATTATAGAAACCAACCCTGGCGTTGCTAGAGTTAAGAAAGCTGATCAGAAGAATGTTAATTGGGGCGGGAACTCTAAACTACAAGAGATGTTGGAAGCTCTTAATTTGTCTGCGGAAACAGAAGGAATATATCTAGCATCGACTAGCGCCGTGCGAGGCGGATACGACCAGGCTCGAATCATGCGGGATAATTATTACAACAACGGTGGCGCCAACGGCGGAAGAAAATATTTGAGCGATTTATATACGTCCAGTGGACCAAAGTATGCTACTATTTTAGAAATGACACACTTGACAGCAGACGAACAGATTCGCAAGGGTGTTAGGGAGATTTGGTACATGAGTAACAATAACCATTCTAATGGAGTCTCTCTCGATATACGGTTTGGCTTCAGCGAGACCGACGCAATTCCTACCGCGCAGTCGCTCCCACCAACAAGAGTCACCAAGGTCATCACGGAGGCTCTAAAAATTTACCCTATAGATGTACTGATGGAAAAAGATCATTTTCACCTTACAGCCCTGGGCTTCGACGGGGAAAGTATTGTGAGGTTCTCAAGTAAAGCCTGCCGAACTTGCCGCGTCGGGAAGAAAGTGATCAAAGATGGAATACTGACCTACGGGGTAACAGACAGTGAAACCTCACCGACGTCTGAGTAGTGCCCAAGAATAGTGTTGTGAGAATAGGAACAGAGATATGAGTAAAACAAAGACGAAAGCAATAAATCTGAGTCTCCTCACGAACGCGGAACGGGCTATGTATAATGCTATGAACCCGGAAGAACAAGCCGCGTTTCTAGGTTACGGTAAAGGCGCGCGCAATAATTTTGATACTCCCAATTTTATTTCCACTAAAAACGAGGATGTAATTCAACAGGGCAACTCTTTTATTGTTCTGGGGCTGGACAGACCTGGAAGTTTTTTGTCAACGAGAATGGAGACTCACGCAGCTGCAATTGACATTGTGGTGGGACGCAAGTCTTTCCTCGGCCGCCGGGCAGATGATAAAGGAAAAGAATTATTTGTTGACCCTGATCCAATCCTAGATGCCGCCCGCGTCTATATCTCACAGAAATCCAATCCCGACGGAATGTTTCGACTGGCCGGCGGCACAGTCGGTAATACCAGCAACATTGCTCCTCGCAGTACAGTAGCGCTCAAAGCTGATACTCTACGGCTCGTAGCGCGAGAGAACATTAAATTAGTTACAAGAACAGATTCCTACAATTCCCAGGGGGGCGAGATATTAACCTCTACAGCACAGCCTTATGGGATTGATTTAATCGCATGCAATGATGACTCCGACATGCAACCGCTAGTGAAGGGGGATAACTTACGAGAATGTTTGACAGAGATTGTTGGAGCGATTAATGAACTAAGAGGGTTGTTCAACAACTACGTCGATGAAAATCGAAATCTTACAATTGCTATGATGAGTCACACTCACCATTCTCCGTTCTACGGGATTCTCACATCCCCAGACTTCACTAATCTGACACAGACTGCTGCCAAAACCTTGATTAACAATATTACCGATGTAACTGCACAACTTCCCATGCATGCTACTAAGTGTGCTTTCATTGAAACCAATTATTTAGGCGCCGCGGAAGTGGTAGACAGTGTAGGTGAAAATGGAAAAAGTACATATATATTAAGTAAATATAACCACACGAATTAACTCAATGTCCCTTACTGTAAAACGATACCCGAATAAGCCTTTCAAGATACCTTTCTATGACACAGCTTCTAAAAAGTTTAAACTTAAGCTGAAGGTATCCAATTTTGGCAGTCAAATCTCAGGCACCGAACGCCGGGAAATACAAGAAAAAGCTGTTAAGTATTATCTCGACAATTATCTTCCTGAATTTTATGCTCTTCGTTTCGATCCCGCAGCCTTTGAGGAGATGTTGCCTACCCAACCAGCAGATGCTCAAGGAAATCCGGGCGCCCCGACCATATCGATTGATGATATTGAGGGGATTATTAATGATATCCAAAGGTCTTTGCAAGTAGAGAATCATTTCAATACGGCGCCACGCTCCAACCAAAAAATTGTCATCATCAGTACGACGTACGAGTTTTATAAGCGACGTCAAAAGCTAGAAAAAGATAATCAGATGCCGTCTTTTGAGGCAAATCTGCAGTTCTTCCGCGATGATAGAAATCTTAGCGCTCCTAATGCGGAAACGACCCTTTTTATAGCATCTATTGGTACGCAAAATAAAGCTTTTAATGATGGCATGCGCTCTTTCGGTCAACAGTACCAAAATTTTGAAGGACAACTAAGCATCAACGTTGATTTTAGTTTTCTTCAGACTGACATCCAAAAGATTTTAAATGCTTTAATTCTAGATTTAGTAGCCCAGCTCCGCCGAAGTGGTACCTCAATGGACTTTCGCGACACCGATACACTTACGATTCAATTTGGAACTAAGAGAGGGAAGCCCCGTGTGGTAGGTATGGAATATCTCGTTGTCGAAGAATCTATTCAAAGCCAACCTCTGAAGGTGGGGCTGTTCACGGCGATTAAATATAATAGAAGCTTCCGCGACCCGCTGAGTGTCGCCACCCTCAAAAACTACCAGAATGTGGTAGAGTCGATTCAGCAACCACAGGGCTCGGCGATTCAATCTTTTCTCGCCACATCCGGTCAACTTCAAGGCGGACAGCAGAGTTTTCTAAACTTTCTGGAATCACCCGACCTTGAAGCTGCCTTCCCTAGTGGATCGTGGGGAGACAATTTAGAGATTATAGGCAACGACTTGGCAAACGGGATGCTTCTCAACGATCTCACCGGATCAGGCGCCGACCTCCAAAATGAAATGATTAAGGTCGCGGTCGCAGAAGGTTTACTGGATATCAACGACACAGCACAGCTGGAAAATGGACTCCGCGTTTTTGTAACTGAAGGAGATCTCCGGGAACTGAAATCAAAAATTGCTGATAACCCTGAAGTATATCTCAAGGTTATGGAGAAACAGAAAGCCCGAGTCCTAGCCAAAGGAGTTAAGGTCACGAGCGTTATTCAAAGAATATTGGAACAGGGCCCAGCAGGACTTCTGGGAAAAAACCATGCTGTTAGTCGTCTTTTTCAATCTCTCGGAATTGATCAATTAATTAAAGAAGCCATCCTCTGTGCTACCTTTGGTTTAAACTATGAGGCTAGCCGCATGGCAGGCGCAGTCGGTCGAGCAATCCAGTCAGCCGGCGCGTCACTGGGACCTGGTGGCGGACGATACTATCAGCCGCCACCTAGTGCATCTGCGGAACTCGGAATTAAGATCCCGAAGTTTGAGACTTTAATGCTGAAGCCAAAACTCAAGGACGGTGATGTCGGGAAATTGATTAAAACTATCCTAGTTGATGCTCTCAAAGAGATGGCGATGGGAATTATCTCACAAATAGCAGATCTAATAAAAGAGAACTGTGATTTTAATAACCCCAGTGCAACTGATTATGGATCCGTTAATGTGGAGGACCTGCTGCCTCCGGATCAATGGCAGCCGAGCGTCTCAGGACAGTCACAGCTTGATTCTCTAGCTAATAATTATAATTTATCCGTTGAGGAAATAAAACAGTATCTGCGAGATGTTTCTTCTATTCTAAGCTCAGTTGATATTTGTACTCTTTTTACCGATAGAGATAGTGCCTCACAGAGTCTGATAGAGAGGATTGTAGAATATAACGAGGCGTATGAAAATCCCGCAGTTCAGCTGACTCTGACGAGTCCCACATCTGTGATGTCATTTTATGCTGCCATGTCCCAGTTCGTTGATGTGAGCGATCTGTGCGAAGAAATTGCCAACACCTCCTACCAACTAAACCAGGCGGATGTATGTCTGCTGTTAGACGGTGCAGATTTAAATCTTGATAATATCCAGCTTCCGGAGATAAATTTAGATTGCCCCGATAAAGAGAATTATATCAATGATCCGACTATCACGATCGCAGTTCCCGAGGCATTTAATGCGCTGGTCGAAACAGTAGAGGTTCAATTTATTAGTGCCGCATCCTCTCTCAAAGAAGTACTTCTGGAGCCGGTTATACTCCGAGGCGCCGAGTCTAATGTATTGAGCAGCGTCGCAGCAACCGGGGAATATCGTCCTGTGCAATCAACGGGCTCACTGGAAACTTTAGACCCAGCCATTCTTAATAATATAACTGATACCTTTGGTGCCATTGCCGAGGGGTCTGAGGAATTCATAAATATATTTAAAGAGTGTGAGGATACCAACTTCGCGAAGGTCTTCGGCTTCGATCCCGCACAGTTCACTGATGCAGTAGCCACGATAATTAACATCATTAGCACATCTGTCGCAGACGATGAATTTGCAAACGCGATCGGGGGAATCAACTCAAAGCTAAACAATATAGCTGCATCAGGACTCCAAGGGGAAGATGGTCCAAGTCCAGCAATCACCGCTTATAAATTTAATCCCGCATTTTACTCTAGTTTTGTGGACTATATTGATCTTAATAATACTACGTACGATTTTGTAAGTCCCGATTATCCTTACACAGCTCCCAATCACTTTTCATCTCGTGCTAATGCCAGTGAAATGGAGTTTACCTCTGTAGATCCCGTCGCCGCGGCTACAAGCTATACTGAGTTGGAACTAAGGTTTACGTTTCCTGTGTTGCCCCCATCTGTAACCGCCACCCCTCCCACTTTTGAACATAGCCACACGGACTTGGCGGGTAACGTCGTGACTCACGCCGACCATTCTAACGTCACAGGACCTCATAGTCATGCCGACCCGCCACTTGTGTGGGACACATCTCAAGGACTTAACGATCAACCAGCACCTGGACTCGTCCCAGACACCAGCGACTATATTGCCATGAGCTTTCCGCGCTTTACTACTTCTGGCACTCCGGAAGACTTTGTAAAATTTGAGTACAACAGCGCTTCCTCCCTAATTTTATCTGATGATGTGGTGTCTTCGTTTGATCGAGTTGACAGTGAGTATTGGCTCAATTACGATGATATATCGCCACCCGATCAGCGAAATCCTTATGTGGACCGATTTGTACAAGCATATCTTACCTCTCCTTTCGCGACAGAGCCTAATTTTCCATCGACCAAAGAGATTGAGACACACCATTTCCCACAGGCACACGCTGCTCTTCTTGATGCTGTATTTGACTATATCAAAGATAATGGAATATTCGACGCTGCCACTCTGCAGGCACTTAATCTATTCCACTTAAACACTAATTGCCCAGCAGATGAAGTGGCCGATTTCCTCGATGTCCGCGGCATCCTAGAGCAGATGAAGAATGAGTATGTTGAGTCAGCATGCGGCGATGATACTCGTAAAGTGCCGTTGCGCATGAAGATCAGAAATATTATAAAATTTGGATTATACCTTCTGCTGATCCAGATGCATATTGCAGAGTTTATTATTAAAAACATTTTTGTCTTCTCGGCATTCACAATAGAATCACTCCTAGAAGATCGTCAGGGATATCTCTTTAAGTTTTTTAGAAGCCAAGTTATGAAATCCTTCTTAGAGTATATTGACTCATCTAAGGTAGAGGAATTTGAAGAGTCCTCAATCCGCCGCAATCTGGCAGAATACTTCAACCTGAAGGTGCGTAGACCCCTGGTGGAGAATAACGGTGGGATTCGCTTCACAACTGAACCCACAGATATAGTATTCCCCACAGGCACAGACTTTTCCATGACAGACGAAAGTCCCTTTATTGGATTCGATGAAATAATTGATTATATGATCATCGAGAGACTCAATTATGCTCGGCTCCCGATAAATAACGCCATCAAGAAGGCTCTCCCCGATACTAATCAAATTGATTTAAATGAGGTGTTGTTGGCCTCTATGCAGGTCTTGGTGGCGCCCCAGACGATTGCCGATGCAAACACTGGCGAAGAAATCTTGGCTCCAAACAGTCCCGCAGCTATCCGACAGGCTGCAAGGATTGTCTTCGGCAATACACCCACAGTCTTTCTGGTAGCCAAGCCGACATCCCCACTCAATAGTGTATACATTACATATACATATTCGATGTGGTATTATGATGGTGAAAGCGGTATCGTAGAAGATGAAGCGGGCAATACTTCGGTGGTAACCGTAGGAAAGCAAATTATAGGATCCGGCGACGCCGTGAAGTTGTTGGATGGATTCTATACGCGCACAGAAACTTCTGGCGACCAGCTGGCAGGCGTACGTGCGGCTCTTGATGCTCTTCCTCAAAATAAATCTGAAGCAATTCAAGCAGCTCAAGACCAACAACTCAGCGGCGTAAGCGCCGCGGCAGCTCTTCGGGGTACCTCCAAAGTCTCTCCCACGCCATCTGTCACCGTTAATGCCACTCCAAACCTTTCCGGACGCGCCGTCGACAAGCTGCTGAGTGCTAATCCCATGGACATGATCGAGGATCTTCGAGACATCAGCAATGTTATCTTTGCCCCTCTCATTAATCCGCCACCGACCGGACAGCTCAATGGGGGCAATGTACATCTCAGTCGCGTACTAGCAGATTCGCACCTATACACCGCAGCGTCACTAACTACTGCCATTAATGTATTGGAAACAAAAGAAGCAGGAATCCGTGACTTGGTCACAGAGATTATGGGAGACGCCAACGCCGGCGTTGCAACCCTAGTATATACAAGATTTACCCTCGTAGCCGACGACGGACAATTAGCGCGTCACTACATGATAGAGGATATCATAGACGGGCTATACAGTATTCTAGACAATGCGTACGCAGCGTTCACAGCACAGTCAATTAACGAAATCCCCGGACTAGTTAGGGACCTTCTTTGGGATGACTTAGGAATAAGATGGTAATGTTAGGGAATAGATAATGGCAATTTTAACACGATTACAAATAGCCCGGGCCATTTACGGAGGGCTCTATGACACTCAGGACTATCTTGTGTATAAAGAGTGGGACGGTAACTATCAAATGAGCCCAACGGGGGTTTCATCGACAGACTCTATTCTACCTTCCTCAGATACTGGGCTCAGAGGTACGACTACGACTGACACTGATTCTGATGCCCCTCTCACCTACCATGAGAGAGAGAAAGCCCTTCTATTGGAGCTTGGCGCCGGCGCATCGCCAAGGCTCGGGGGTAATCCGGCACTTTGTGATCTAGGAGCAACCATAGGAGATGTGAAGCGCGTCTGGGATTCCGCCGCCAATGGTAACTTCCTCGCCAAAATCGGTGATAAAAATTCAAGCCGCCGCGAGGAGTGGTATTATCAATTCCTCGATATAAAAGATTTGATAAACAACCAATTTTTGGGCGGCAATCCTGACGCAGTAAACCCGGGCGCCTGGCTAGAAGATATTAATTACCTTACGCCGGAAATGTATACCTATATGGATATGGATGGAGACGGCTATAACGATGATGTAATATATTCGGGACCAGAACGATCCACAGACACAGTTAAAAAAGTTATTCAAGATGAACTCCAGCGCTTCCGCAGTTCTGTTTATGCTCCAAATAGTGCCGGCTCTGGCGATCGCCAGTTGTATTTTGACATGGCTTACGCGAGCACCATCGCCCGCGCACGTTATCTTGGACCACTCACTCCTGTAGCGATGCAGACGAAGCAGTACTTCTTAGATCTTGAGCGGAAACTCGCAACTCGACCACTGCCGAAGGCGTTTACCCTTAACAACACCGCCGATACTTATGAGAAGCGAGTTAAATGGGTGGGTACCCGCTTTATTGTGCGTCTCTATGCAATGCATAACGCGCTCTATGGCTCGGACCTGCTCCCGTTCAAGTTCGGTAGCAGCGTCGTTAAAGTACAGGCTAACCCCACTGTAGTCCGATATATAATAGCTAATATACAAGCTGCACTGGAAATCATAGCGATAGATCAGCAAACCTGGATCGACGACGAACCTCTGCGTGACGCCCTTCGAGGAGAGGTACAGGAAGATCTCACAGCAACCAAACTCGAAGATACAGGCTTCACCATAGAGAGACTCCCCCGCTCCGCCATAGCATCGATATCACAGAATGTGGCATATAAAGAGCTGTTCTCCACAACCTTTAACCAGGGGCTTCTGACAGCTGTTCCCATGATCCAAAGCCTGTATTTGACAAGCTTGCATTTTCCTGACCTAAATGATGTGTTCCTAGGTCCGAAGAGAGAAGCACTGAATCTCCTACTCCAGACAATAGAAGGAGACACTGGATTTCCAGATGAGCCTGATCTGTCACGCCCCGCCTCCGCCGCGGCCATCGCTAATGCCAATGGCATGCCACCGGAGGAGTTTGGATTAAATGCAGGTAAATTTATTTTAAAGATGTTGATTCAAACGCCTATTAGTATTCTAAAGGGACTAACAGAGCTGATAGATCCACATGTGGCTATCACAAAGGTTATTAAAATTGCTACGTCTCAAGGGTTTAACGCCGCAGCTGAAGCCCTCAAGCCTGCAGCCACGGCTATCAATACTTCTTTAGAGGAAGCTGAGATTGTAGAAAAAGGAACTGCAACTGGTAAAGATTTGATGACTCTGATTTTATGCCTAGTGGACTATGCCTTTGAGCAAGGAGATACTGGGATCCAGTCTACCCTACCCCCGAACGCCCCCCCACTACCGGGCAATTTCTTTCCGGATGTCTCCATGCGAGGTGTGGATTTCACAGGAACGGTCTCGGGAATGTTGATGGTACCCCCATCACCCCTAGGGTTGGTTTATTTACTTTTAGAACTAGTTAAGAGTGCAATAGATGATATAACCGTCAACGTTGATGACGCTGCTGCAGAAAATGCTGAGGAAAATGCATGCTAATTATCGGAGATAAGATATGAGTTCTGGATTGTCAGTTAAGTTACCGCTCGTGCTTAGTGACACTTTTGGTGCGTATGGACTAAACACTACATTTGAAGATTTAGCCAAACAAAACCTAAAGATGCTTATATTGACAAACCCGGGCGAAAGGATGATGAACCCTGCCTTCGGTGCAGGTATTCGTCAGTTTATGTTTGAGCCCAACAATTCAGACACTTATGGAAATATAGTGACGGCTATACGTCGACAAGCTGAAGAGTACTTGCCATATATTAGAATTGACGACATTCAGTTTGGTAGTCCTGAAAACAGCCCATCGCTTTTTCCTAATACCCTGACTGTAGTTGTTAGTTTTACGATTGTCCCCCTTAGGAAGTCATCAACCTTGCAAATACAAACTAACCGACCTATTTAATGAGATAAAAGATGTCCAAAAAGCTCCACTCTATAAATTATACTAGTCGCGACTTCGAATCAATTCGTCGCGACCTAGAAAACTACGCCAAAACGTATTATTCTGATACGTATAAAGATTTCAACGAAGCCTCGTTTGGCTCTCTGATGCTAGATACTGTAGCGTATGTGGGAGATATCCTTTCATTTTACTTGGATTACCAAGCAAACGAAAGCTTCCTGGATACTGCCATTGAGTACGACAACGTTATTCGTCTCGCCAAGCAGATGGGTTTCAAACTCAATACAAGCCCTTCGTCCTATGGTGTCCTCACATTCTATATTCAAATTCCAGCCACCGCTACGGGACCAAATCTGGCATATGCCCCAGTGTTGCAAGCCGGCTCGATCTTTTCTTCGACCGGGGGTGGACAATACACGCTCTTAGACGACATAGATTTTGCACGCCCCACAAACCAAGTCGTTGTGGGCACCGTCGACCCAACCTCTGGAAGTCCTACGAATTATGTAGTCCGCGCCCAAGGACGGGCCGTGTCTGGTCGAACCAGCTTCCAAGAAGTAGAGGTCGGCAGCTTCGAAAGATTCCGAAAAGTGGATCTCGGAGTAACAAATGTTTCAGAGGTTCTTAGCGTCGTTGATTCTGAGGGACATGAATACATGGAGGTGGATCATTTATCCCAGAACGTAATCTATAAAGCTATTCGTAATAACGATACCTCGACAAATAATCTGGTCCAAAACATTCTCAAAGCTGTCCCCGTCGCGCGACGCTTTGTGGTGAACGCCGAAAGAAATAGAACCTTCTTGCAGTTTGGGTACGGCTCCGACTCTGAGTTGCTTACAAATTCCATCGTAAATCCATCCAACCTGGTTCTCGATCTTAATGGGCGAACATATATAACAGATCCGGACTTTGATCCCACTAAGTTAATTAGCACAGATAAGTTTGGCATCGCGCCTTCTAATACTACATTACGTATTGGTTATCGTGTTAACACTAGTACGGATGTAAACGCAGCTGTCAATACTATCATCCGGGTCGACAGACCAATCATGAGATTCACATCACAGGGTAGTTTAGCCGCCGGACTCCGAAGTAATGTGCGCGCCTCCTTGGAGGTAGCAAATGAAGAGCCATTTGTAGGCAGTATTACACTACCCACTTCCGAAGAGATTAAGGAGCGCGTCTTTGGTTACTACGCCACACAGAACCGCGCTGTTACAGCTCAAGATTATGTTTCTATAGCTTATGGTATGCCGGCTAAATTCGGCGCCATCAAGAGAGCTGCCTTAGTAAAGGACTTTGACGAGTTTAAAAGAAACCTAAATCTTTATGTTATATCAGAAAATACAAGCGGAAAGTTAATTCCTGCCAATAGTACACTCAAAACTAATTTAAGAAGTTGGCTCTTACAATATAAGATGGTTAATGATACAATTGATATTTTAGATGCATCTATTGTTAATTTTTCAATAGTTTATACACTTATGGCCGACCTTAATACTAACAGATTTACCGTTCTCAATCGGGCTAACGCCGCCCTGAGGCAGTTTATACTAGAGCATTCCTATGATATTGGTGAATCCATCCAACTTACAGATCTCTATAAAGTTCTGCAAGGGGTTAAGGGAGTCGTAGATGTAATAGATCTTCAGATTGAAAACCAATCCGGCGGGCAATATTCAGATGTAAGTTATGATATGTCAGCTAATCTTACTCCCGACGGACGTAGAGTAACTGCAACCAATAATATGGTATTTGAATTAAAATTCCCCAACGTTGACATCAAGGGATCGATTCGATAATGGCTATTTTACGCTATACAGCTAGCGCTGACAATACAATTACTAATGCATTTGAGTCCAACCTAGTTACTCGGGGAACAGGCTCCAACATGGGTTTTGCCGACTCCCTGGAGATTTTTTCTATTTACGGTCAAGAATCTGGCTCCAACGGACAGTCCCAAGAACTCTCTCGCGCGATCATTCAGTTTCCTGTTGATCAGATCAAGCGCGATCGCACAGCTGGAACGGTCCCGGCATCTGGTAGCGTTGCCTTCTACCTACGGATGTTTAATGCAGAGCATCCCTTTACACTACCTCAGAACTTTACCTTAGTGGTTGCCGCTGTATCGCAATCCTGGACTGAAGGTACTGGTCTTGATATGGATAATTACCAAGATATTGGTAAGTCCAACTGGATGTCCGCGAGCACCGCAAATAAATGGACCGCGGTCGGAGGAGATTATCACACTGCCTCAGTCTTAAATACTGATGTCCAATTTCCTGTAGGGATTGAAGATCTAGAGACGGATGTTTCTTATTATGTGGAGGAGTGGATCAAGTACCTGGATGCATCCCAGGCGGACGGGGTCACAAAGAACCATGGTTTTGGAGTAAGGTTAACATCGAGTCAAGAAGCTTACTTTTCAAGCTCAGTTGGCGCGGGACTCCCCGTAGATGCACCCGGAAGAACCTCCGGCTCCGTCATTCAGAACACAGTCGGCGCTATGCAATCTTATTACACTAAGAAGTTTTTTGCTAGATCGACAGAATTCTTTTTCAAGCGACCGGTCATTGAAGCTCGCTGGGACTCCCGGGTCCAGGACGATAGAGAAAACTTCTTGTATTCTAGTTCTCTTGCGCCGGCTGCAGATAATCTCAATAACCTGCATTTGTATAATTACATCCGCGGCCGCCTCGTTAATATTCCGTCGGTCGGCACGGATGATTTATTGGTATCTTTCTATTCTAGCTCCAACGGCGAACCTACAGGATCTAAATTGGCTCTACCATTGGGCGGAGGAACTGTCGCCGCCGGACACTTCAACACTACAGCCAGTTACGTAAGTACCGGTATTTACTCTTGTTCGGTAGCCCTCACAGCAGCAGCTACCCCTTTGATGGCTGTCCATGATGTATGGCATTCCGGCGGAGTAGAGTTTATTACAGGTTCGTTCTACCCAGAGTTGATGCCTACCTATGACTATGCACCCACCTTCAATCGAATCACTAGCTGCACAAATCTTAAAAAGGTGTATTCGCATCAAGACACAGCCCGGTTCCGCTTCTTCGTTCGCGATCGTAACTGGAGCCCCACTGTCTATGTGGTCTCCACCGCTAATAATCCAACCGATATTATTCATAGCGCGTCATACAGCATTCAGCGTGTAACTGATAACTATCTTGCTGTAGCCTACGGTACTGGGTCTAATTATAGTACTTACCTCTCCTATGACAAGGATGGTAACTACTTTGATTTCGATATGGGTCTTTTGGAGTCCGGATATATGTATGAAATTAAGTTGTCTTTTTACAACGATAGTATAGGAGCATGGCAGGAACAACCACAAACGTTCAAATTTCGAGTTGAAGAATAATTAGAACATGAGCATTAAGAAGTATTTCGAAGTTGCCGAAAACATACAGTCTCTCGCAAACAAGTCAGCTGCCGACATAGCGTCGGAAATTGAATCTGTTGGGTATCACGAGCAAGATATCATTGAAGAAGAGAGATTTATACCTCGTATCGATTTTTCCAAGCCGGAAAACTTCGCCCGGTATGGTTCGGCCGAGGAGTACTACGAGAAAGCAATCCAGAGAATTTACAAGACCTATCCGTATGACGGGTCCTTGCAAGAGCGTCTGAAGTGGCGAAATGATTCCACCTACCTAGATCTCTATATTGTTGACGAGAAGTATCCGCGCTCAACAGGATATATTATTATGTCAGCTGATGGTGCAGCGACAGATAATATTGCAGATGGTTATGGTCGTCCGAGCACCCCGGAATATATCTATGTCAAGGGCGGACCGAACCCTCACCCAGTCACCCCCACTCCGTACTCTGCACAATTTACTGGCTCAAATTATTATCAACCCTCAATGAATCGCGGCTCGAACTTGGAGTTAAATGCTGCCTCAGACGGCGTATCTTTAGAGTTCTGGTTTAAGAAAGATGGCTTCCTGGCTCCCAGCATAACCAACCGCGAGGTTATCTTTGATTTATGGAACGGCGAGAACTCCTCCTCCGTTGATTATGGGCGCCTGCGACTGGAACTAACAGGAAACCTTGAGGATGGTTCAAATCCTTTCTTGCTTACAGTTCTTTCAGGTACTGCTGGCATATATCGTCAACCTATCGCTGCCTCTACAGTCACCAGCGCCTCTGTTGCTGACGGATCCTGGCATCATTATGCTGTCACCCTGAAGTCGGCTTCGGCTGGTATTACAACACGATTTTATGTGGATGGCGGTCTAAACAATGAGACTACTTTAGGCACGGTCGGAATAAATGATTTTGACAGCACTACATTGCGAGCCTACGTCGGTGCCTTAATCACTGCAGTTTCCGGAACCACCACTCCTAGTGCCACGCAAGCTGGGGATGGCAAACTTTCAGGCTCCCTTGACGAGTTTCGCTATTGGAAGACACAGCGCTCCTCCAAACAGATCGGCCGGTTTTGGTTCACTCAAGTTGGAGGAGGGGTTAACTCAGACCCACAGCCGTTCATAGATACGGCTGAATCCGGTAACGTGGATCTAGGGGTCTATTTTAAATTCAACGAAGGAATAACGGGTCGTACGTCGACTGACGAGATTGTACTGGATTACTCCGGCCGCGTTTCTAACGGTGCATGGACTGGGTACACCTCCAATTCACGAAACACCGGTTCTGCTATTGTATCTTCAAGCGCTGCTATTAAGGAATTCCGCGACCCAATTATCTATTCTTTCCACCCTGCAGTTGAAGCTCTCAACAGCTCATTAAAACTATCCGGATCTGCTCATGATGGATTAAATAACGCTTCAGTGTATAATTCCATTCCTACATGGATCACAGAAGATGATATTGAAGGACAAAGAGAACTTTTAAGTCTGACGCAGATTATGTCAAGCTATTTTGACACCCTACAGCTTCAGGTTGAGAGCGTAAATAAATTACGTGATAGGCAGTATCCTAGCGGCAGCGATAAGCCGCTCCCCTTTGCAGAGAAACTTTTAACATCCCAGGGTCTAGTGGCTCCTGATTTATTTTTAGATGCAGATTTACTAGAAAAGCTAGCGGATAGAAGTGAAGATTTAGTATATGAGAAATCTCTGCAAGATATTAAGAATATTATATACCAAAACATTTATAACAACTTATCTTATATCTATAAGACGAAAGGTACTGAAAAATCATTTCGTAATTTAATCCGTTGTTTTGGCATTGACGAAGAGATCGTCAGACTTAACATGTATGCGGACAATGTAGAATACCAACTCCGTAACAATAGAAAAAATGTAGTAACAGCAGATAAATATGTTGATTTTAATACCAGCGCCGGCTCTTCTGCTGTAGTATATAACTACGCTGACCCCTCCAACGCAAACTCTGCGGGCTTCATCCCGGGCAATAACGATTTGACAGGCGGCTATGCTGTAACAATGGAAACAGAAATTTTGTTTCCTCAAAAAATAGCGTCTACATCACCGGGATACATCAACACTAATGTGATCAGCTCTTCCTTGTTCGGTATGCACAGTGCTAGCACCAACGGCACAGATACTACGTGGGGCGGACACACACACTCCCCTGATCTACTTAATTTCCAGGTATATGCCGTAAGAGATGAAATCGATTCAACAAATGCTAAGTTCGTTCTCACTAGTTCGGTCCCGGGACTGATTACTGGAGTCGAGTCGGCACTCTACGAAGATGTATATGAAAATTCCCGATGGAATATCTCAGTTCGGATTAAGCCAGCTCAATATCCCTTAACTGGGCTAGTGGACGGCACCACCTCAAACTATACGGTAGAGCTACACGGGGTTCAGGTAGAAGCCGGGGAAATACTGGACGAATTTACAGTAAGTCAGGACATAAGTAGCCCAGCTGCAGGCTTTATGTCAGGCTCCCGCCGCGCCTACATCGGCGCGCACAGAACAAACTTTACTGGCTCTGTGCTGTCTAGGAGTGACGTAAAGATTAATAGCTGTCGCTATTGGTTAGATTATCTTGATGATACAACTTTACGCGCTCATATTCTGGATACAGAAAACTATGGATCACTGCAGCCACACCTTTATGCATACCCATTTAACCCCTCGGCCTCTTTTGTTGGAGACGTAAGTAAATTTGATACTCTAGTCTTTGCATGGGAATTTTTAACAAACACGGGCTCCAACGCTGATGGACAGTTTATGGTCAGCGATGTTAGTTCAGGATCCGCCGACTTCACGCGCTTCGGACGCCTAGGTCCGATTCTTAACAAGCAGTATACCGCTAGCGGTTCCTTTTTCGCTCCTAGTTCAACTACCGCAATAGATGCAGATTTAGTAGAGTCCACCAAACTCAATCTCCCCGAGCAGCTAGAAGCTACAGACATGGTTTCTGTTTTGACTGCTCAAGATAGAGAAGTCTTTACTACTGAAACACGACCCGTTAACTACTACTTTGCTTTTGAGAAGAGTATGTATCAGACCATATCCGTTGAGATGGTGAATTACTTCGCGAACCTCAAGGATCTTCATAATTTAATTGGCGATCAAGTCGAAAAATATAGACCTCATTATAAACAACTGGACCAGATGAGACAGAAGTTCTTCGAAAAAGTCCAGAATGATCAATTAGACTTTGATAAATTCTATGAGTTCTACAAGTGGTTTGACTCGGCACTCTCTGTAATGCTGGCTCAGCTGGTTCCCGCTTCGGCAGACTTTGGTGATAATATATTAACTGTAATAGAAAGTCACCTTCTTGAGAGACCCAAGTACCGACAGAAGTTTCCGTTCCTGGAACGCATCGGAGGCAATGACCCAATAGCTACCGCAGAGGGTACTGATGCATCCGCCGACAACGCGTCCCCTGATGATTTCCCCGCCGGACAGGGAATTTTAGCTAACTCCACGTTTACACGCCGGCAAATTGGTAGTTCTAATCCGCCGTATTCTAAAGCCTGGAAGCGCTTTCATGCTCCGGTCGATGCAAATCCTAACAAAAATCTATACTGGCATCGCTACCGTGAAGAACCTACAGCGGACAGGAACGAAGCATTGCTTAACGCCATTCGGCAGACCTATACAAGAAATGTAGGATCCTCTGTCAGGGTTTCGGCAGAAGGTGCCGTAACTTTCGGAGGCGTCGGGCGCCATCACAATAACCGCCCCAACTATACGTTTGGAGCCACAGCACCCTATGGACCAATGGTCCCCAGCACTAACATCCCTAAAAATATCATGTTGGGATTTGGCAGAGACGTAGAGGAATTAATTGACACCCCGGACGTTTTCTTTCCAACCTTTAAACAGCGTCTAGGTTTCGGTCTGGACCCGGGCATCAACCATGAGCCAGAGGAAATAAAAATGGACGGCAATATATACGCGCCGTTTAGTCTTTACAGTTCTTCCGTCACTACTGGTTATAATGCACAGGTAGTGTCCAAGTATAAGTCTGGATCCATGATTACCAATCTACACAATGATTTCGTCCAGAATCATGATGTTCCTATGCAGGGACCATTCACAGAGAAATTTGTTGGAGGGCGCTTTTATCGCCACACCGAGATCAATGATGGCGCGGACACGTTTGACAGCCGCGCTGAAGGCTTTAGAGTCGAGCTAGGCTCCCTAACGTTGCCCGAGACGGGGACAGTGGGGGTTGTACCTCCTAACTATCCGTTGGGCTCATCTCCGTTCGGCTCAGCGCCTGATGGCTTTCTGCCTGCCATCCCCACAGCCCAGAGATTCCGCGACGAGACAGCCAAGCGCCCGGTAAATATCAAGAATATTCTGATGACCACCGCATCATCTGGTGCTCGCCTAAGTGGAACAATAGCTCATAACAAAGTAGGAAACTACCAGAGAAATTATCAAGTCATTAATACAGGCGGACGAACCATCAATGATCCCTTCTTCCAGGACCAATCTTTTGATTTCGCCTTAAACCCAGAGACCTTGGCCACAAGAGGTAAATTCCCCTTGGATCCCACTTCAACGGCAAATGTAGGAGGCGCGATCGATTATGAGCTTCCGAATCGCACCGGTCCTAATTCAAACCAGACTATCATTGTCAATAGGTTCAGTTCTCCTGGTGAATACAGTACCCTCTCACGCGGGTATATGGAGCCAGCTCATGAAGAACTCTCAGTTAATAATGCCGCTCCTTATCGGAATCAACGCGTAATCAACTTCGGCTTCCCGGGATCGGCATCTCTAGATCCATCCATCCAGAACACCATCCGCGTTGTTGACCAGATCAGCAAGAACCGGGGTATCGACCAGCTGTCCACACTCCACGCAGGACAGTTTGGGTACGATTCAGCCTATGGCTCACTTGCCACAATTGATGAGTTTCCATCGTGGCAGAAGACAAACAAAAACCGTAAAAGGAGAATGATACCATACAGAGAAACAGGGTACCAAACCGGTTCAATCTATGACAACCTGTTCGTCCAACATGCAATTCCGCAGTCCGAAGAACAGTACAGCTGGATTACAGGTTCGTTGATCAGTGGCAAATCCATACTCAACCTTAACCAGGCTATGTGCTTCAGTGCCTCGGTGCTCACAGAACTGGTTACGAGCGGGACGTATGCAACTGCAAACTTTGTGGGAATGAATACACTCACTATCGATCCTGTATCATCATCCAGTCACATCCTGGGATTCCCGCTTTCTGTCGTCGCCAGTTCCTCTTACTATAATAGCCCTCTGGGGCTAGCGCTCGACAATGGTTCAGACTATCTGAATGTGGTAATAAATAACCGCGGCGGAGCATTTGGTTATTCCTCGTGGAAACAACTCCGAGTCGGCGAAGGTCCGGTCGCGCGCCGTTTACGCGAAACCAACCAGGTTGGCACCAGCATAGTTCCGCGGAAAATCCCCAACATGATCGCCGGGAAGAAAATAGGATATATCCAATCCGGACAGCCCAACACGTTTCAAGACTATTTTGAGGCTCCCATAGCCCAAAACTCAACACCACTATATTTCTACTTCGAAGATAATACGGAGAATTCTGATGCCGCCAACAACATGGCGCTCACAGTACCCTATGGCAATGAGTTAGAATATTTTTCGAATAATGGTTTGAATAACAGACTGGGGCTGTCGATAAATCTAGATACCAGGCGCGCCTATAATTCCGTAATTGATTATACCCTTGATAGTGACCTCAGTGTGATAATCAATTATGGAGAGAGAGTATATCCCTCTGGGCTGAATGTATATAAACCCTCAATCCGCGGACGCACAACCTTTTCTATCACGAATATTTGGGATGATAGCCGCGACAAGCGCAGCCTAACCCATGGCGGACAGCCAGGGTCCATGGGACAAACAATAGCCTCCGCCAGCACGTGGCCACTCGATGGGCACCTTAACTTCACCACCGTTTCATCGGTCAATGCCAAAGACGGATCCGGCGAGTTGATGAACTCATACTCTAGGTTCGAAGGATCTACCACAGGAATCACAGCAGCTCCCACATTTGGCATGCGTATTCCCGTGGGAACAACCGCAAGTGGCGGAGGATCCTTCCCCGTCCTAGTGGGTGACGCAGAGTGGCTCGCCCCATCGCAAGCATGCAAGAATCCATACGAGAACTATACCACATATGCCGAAAAGATCCGACTCATCGGCAAGGATTACTCCATAATCCCAGAGTTCCGAATCAGTGAACTCATGGATACTTATATTAATACCCATCAAAGCAATTTTTTAGCAGACATAGATAATATTTTTGAACTCACGGGAGCAGCCATCAATAATAGTTCGGTAAGTGGTTTCTATAAAACTTATACAAACGGAGACTTCTTAAAATATTTTAGCGTTCTTGACGACGATCTGAACGAACAGCGCGCTGGAGATCTCAAGATCCTCCGGGATAAGGTGGCGCTTAAGTGTGACGCACTGATTAAATTCCTCCCCTATAAGGGTTTCTACCCGTCGGAAAGAACACTAGAGTTAGCCAGTCTGTTTTCGGCTTCTTATCTCGCAGGCGCCGATGATCTCAAT
>UEXM01000497.1_pt1 | contig 41354 bp, 39 predicted proteins | sample 1796661 | NCBI WGS metagenome assembly UEXM01 (sample SAMEA4772469, study PRJEB27181) | metagenome | reverse complement strand
CAACGTGCGCGACAAGGCACTGGACATCGCCCCCGCTGCCGAAGACGGCTGTTTCCTGGTTCCCCGGGTGATTGAGTAAACAGGTGATGAGCAACGCCATGCACAACAAGACACTGACAGAACTCAAGGCCGGTCTGGCTGCCGGGGACTTCTCCTCCCGGGAGCTCACCGAGCACTTCCTGGCCCGCATTCAGCAACACGACGGCGAGCTCAACAGCTTCATTTCCGTGACCGCAGAGCAGGCACTGGCCCAGGCTGATGCCGCCGATACCGCCCTCGCGGCTGGCAACGGCGGCCTGCTCACCGGCCTGCCCATCGCCCACAAGGATATCTTCTGCACCGAGGGCGTGCGCACCAGCTGCGGCTCGAAGATGCTGGACTCCTTTATTGCCCCCTACACTGCCACGGTGGTGGAAAAGATGGCCGCCGAAGGCGCGGTGATGCTGGGCAAGACCAATATGGACGAGTTCGCCATGGGCTCTTCCAACGAGACCAGCTACTACGGCCCGGTGAAAAACCCCTGGGACCTGGAGCGGGTACCCGGTGGCTCCTCCGGTGGTGCCGCCGCCTGTCTGGGTGCACGCCTGGCCCCCGGTGCCACCGGCACCGACACCGGCGGCTCGATTCGCCAGCCAGCGGCCCTGAACAACATTACCGGGCTCAAGCCCACCTACGGCCGGGTGTCCCGCTGGGGCATGATCGCCTTCGCCTCCAGCCTGGACCAGGCTGGCCCCATGGCTCAGAGCGCCGAAGACTGTGCCCTGATGCTGCAGGCCATGGCTGGTCACGACCAGCGTGACTCCACCAGCCTCGATGAAAAGGTGGATGACTATCTCGGCGCCCTGAACAACGACATCAGTGGCCTGACCATCGGCATCCCGGAAGAGTTTTTCCCGGACACACTGGATGGCGCCATCGCCGACAACAGCCGCGCCGCGATTCGCGAACTGGAAAAGCTGGGCGCCAACGTCGTCTCTGTATCGCTGCCCAGCATCAAGTTGTCGGTACCGGCCTACTATGTGATCGCCCCGGCGGAAGCCAGCTCCAATTTGAGCCGCTTCGACGGCGTGCGTTTCGGCCATCGCTGTGACGACCCGAAAGATCTGGAAGACCTGTACAAACGCTCCCGCTCCGAAGGCTTCGGCGACGAAGTGAAACGCCGCATTCTGGTCGGTGCCTACGCCCTGTCAGCCGGCTACTACGATGCCTACTACCGCCGCGCCCAGCAGGTCCGTCGCCTGATTCGTGATGACTTTGCACGCGCCTTCGAAAAAGTGGACGTGCTGATGGGCCCCACCGCTCCGGAAACCGCCTTCAAACTGGGCGCCAAGAAAGACGACCCGGTGAGCATGTATATGGCCGACGTGTTCACCATCGGCGTTAACCTGGCCGGCCTGCCGGCGTTGTCCATGCCCACCGGTTTTATCAATGGCCTACCCACCGGCACCCAGGTGATCGGCAACTATTTCCGGGAAGGACAAATCCTCAACGTGGCGCACAAATATCAGCAGGCCACCGACTGGCATAAACAGGCACCCGCGTTTGGAGGTGACCAATGAGTTGGGAAGTCGTGATCGGTCTGGAAATTCATGTCCAGCTCAACACCGTCAGCAAACTGTTTTCCGGCAGCAAACTGTCCACCGGCGCCGAGCCGAATACCCAGGCATCATTGGTAGACTTGGGCATGCCCGGCACCCTGCCAGTGGTGAACAAGGAAGCGGTGCGCAAGGCCGCACTGTTCGGTCTGGCCATCAATGCGGACATCTGTCGCCACAGTGTGTTTGAACGGAAAAATTATTTTTATCCGGATCTGCCGAAGGGCTATCAAACCACTCAGTTAGCCGAACCTATTGTCGGTGCCGGCGTCGTGGAAATTCAGCTGGAAAGCGGCGAAAAGAAAAACGTGCGCATCCACCATGCGCATCTGGAAGAAGACGCAGGGAAATCCCTGCACGAAGACTTCCATGGCATGACCGGCATCGACCTGAACCGGGCCGGCACGCCGCTGATCGAAGTGGTCACGGAACCGGATATGTCCAATGCCGAAGAAGCGGTGGCATTCGCGCGCAAACTGCACGCCATCGTCACCTCGATCGGCATCTGCGATGGCGACATGTCCCAGGGCAACATGCGTTTTGATGTAAACGTGTCCATCCGCAAGCCCGGCGATGAACTGGGCACCCGTACCGAGACCAAAAACCTGAACTCTTTCCGCTTCATGGAAAAAGCCATTGCGCTGGAAGTGGAACGACAGATTGATGTACTCGAAGACGGCGGCGAAATCGTGCAGGAGACCCGTCTCTATAATGGCGACACGCACACCGCCCGCTCCATGCGCAGCAAGGAAGACGCCAACGACTACCGCTACTTCCCCTGCCCGGATCTGCTGCCGGTAGCCATTACCGACGCAGATATCGAGGCACTGAAAGCCGCCATGCCGGAACTGCCCAATGCGCGCAAGGCACGTTTCATCGACGACTATCAGTTGTCCGAGTACGACGCAGATCTGTTGTCCGGGTCCGTCGCCACCGCCACCTTCTTTGAAGCGGTCACCAAGGCTGGCGGCGACGCCAAGCTGGCAGCCAACTGGGTGATGGGTGAAATGGCCGCCAGACTGAACGCGGAAGAAAAAACCATCAGCGACAGCCCGGTTTCCGCCGAACAACTGGGACAACTGATTGCCCGCATCAAGGACGGCACTATCAGTTCCAAAATTGCCAAGCAGGTATTCGAAGCCTGCTGGGCAGGCGAAGGTGACCCGGATGCCATCATTGAAGCCAAGGGTCTCAAGCAGATGAGCGACAGCGGCGAGCTGGAAAAAATCGTCGATGACATCATCGCCAACAACGCCCCCCAGGTTGAAGATTACCGCAACTCTGACGATGCCAAGAAAAAGAAAAAAATCGGTTTCTTTGTGGGCCAGGCAATGAAGGCAACACAGGGCAAAGCAAACCCGCAGCAATTGAACCAGTTATTGCAGAAAAAGCTGCAATAACGCATCACACCCACACGCTCCACTCGCCACGCTTTTTTCGTGCTGGCGTGAAGCGTGTGGCGTGCCAGCCAGCCGGAGGCTATATGACCACCACCTTCCAGAACCGCGTTACCCTGGAAAAGAAAAATGACATTGCCTATGTCACTTTGAACCGGGCCGACAAGTACAACGGCCTGGATTTCGCCATGATGGAAGGGCTGGTGGAAGCTGCCAAAGCCGTACGCAAGGACAGGAGCCTGCGCGTGGTCATCATGCAGGGTGAAGGCAAGGCCTTTTGTGCCGGGCTGGATTTCGGCACGGTGATGAAACAACCGCTGAAATTACTGAAAGGTTTCACCAAATACGGCGTCAAGAAAACCAACCTGTTTCAGGAAGTTTGTTGGTGCTGGCGCGAGCTGCCCATTCCGGTCATCACGGTGCTGCATGGTTACTGCTACGGTGGCGGCATGCAGATCGCCCTGGCGGCGGATTTCCGTATCAGCACCCCGGACTGCGAAATGTCGATCATGGAAATCAAGTGGGGGCTGATCCCGGACATGACTGGCAGCGTCACCTTGCGCGAACTGGTCCCCATGGATGTGGCCAAAGAACTGACCATGACCGGCCGCCTGTTCAAGGGTGACGAAGCCAAGGCCCTGAATCTGGTCACCCGGGTTGCCGACGACCCACTGGTGGAAGCCGAGCAACTGGCCGAGGCCATCAAGACCCGCTCCCCGGATGGTATCAGCGCCGCCAAGAGTCTGTTCCAGCAAACCTGGAATGTACCGGAAGCCCAGGCCTTCGATACCGAAAGCAAACTGCAGTTCAAGCTGCTGCGTGGCAAAAACTATCGTCGCGCCCTGCAGGCGGGACAGAAAAAGGAAGCACCGCAATTCAGCCCCCGCGAGCGGGACTACTGAGGGAGCCTCTGAGTTGACGCCTGACGCCAGACCCTGAGCAGCGTAAAGACGCCTTTCCCACGCCACGCGGTTTATCTGTTTTTACCGGTCTGGCGCCTCGCGTCAGGCGTCCTTGCTGTTTTATTTACCATTCTGTCTCCAACTTCTGCCATCCGGCACCATCCACTGCCAACTCACCCCTGTTTCGTAGCCGCTTCTTACTGCATACTCAGGCGAAAATCTGAGTTCGTTGAGGCACAGCATGATTTCCGTGGCCGAAGCCAGCGGCGGTTTTTCCGCCCTGACCCGCATGTACAAACGTCTGGTCGATGAATTTATCGGGCAGCTCCCGCTGCAACCCCAGTCATTCCCTCTGGCCCCCACCGAGGATGCCTTCCAGCAAGGCATGTGTGCCGACACCACCTATGTGGTGAAAGGCGGCATGCTGGGCATGCGCTGCCAGACTCGCAAACTGTTTACCTGGGACGAGGGGGACATGATTCTCCCGGACGCGGGCAGCGACGAGGTCACCTACTACGCAGAAAGCGCAGTGTTACTGGCCGCCTACCCCACCGTAAAACTGGTGGAAGCGGCGCTGGCCGATGAACAACTGGCGCGACTGTGGACACGCATCCTCACCATCCAGCAGGCCATGCTGGTACGCCTGCTGGCGGCCTATGTGCCGGAAGAAAGCCATACCACCCCGGGCTTTGCCTACTTCGAACCCGGCGACGTGATCATCCGCCAGGGGGAACCGGCAGATTATGTCTTCAGCCTGTTCGAAGGTCAGGCGGATGTGCTGGTGGATGATGTGGTCGTGGGCCATGTCAGCGAAGGCGAAGTCCTCGGCGCCATCGCCCTGCTTACCCACTCCCCGCGCAGTGCCACGGTGAGAGCAAAACGCCGCTGCTCCGTGGTCAAGGTGCCCAAGCATCAATTCAAGGACCTGATCCGCACCAACCCGGGTATGATACACAGCCTGCTTACCGACATGGCTCGGCAGGTCACCGATCTCAATAATCAGGTAGTCCAGCTATCCGCCTGATCCTGTGAGGCCCCATATTGTCCCTCCCGGAAAAGGGGCCTATATTGGAGGCACAGAGGTTGGCCCGGACAACTTCTCGCAAGGCCGACCTTCGTCCTCAGCCAGGGAGGTCCCGACCATGCGCCATATTCTCTCCATCGCCATCATTATCTGTCTGTTGATTCTGGTGGCGGTCTATTTCCTGTCTGACTCCGAGCCCGAGATCACCCAGCCCGGCTTTACCCTGGAGCCAGAGCAGCAAACCGTTACCACACAGCAATCCCCTTCCAGCCGCCAGGATAATCCCGGTGAAACGTCCTCATCCGCTGAGTAATGATCCCGGCTCTCTGGCGGACACGCTGGGCTGCCCGCCGACCACACTGGCGGAATTGGAATCGCTGCACAGGGACCGCCAGCAACAGTTGGCGACCCTGATTGAGGCCTGCCAGCAACGGCAACGCCATGCACAGGAGCAAGCCCTACGGGATGCCCTGCCCCGCTTCCTGCGCCCGCTTCTGGGACCTGCTCCCGATCAGGAGAGCTGAGCATGCTGGCCAGCCAGATAGAGGTGCGCAAACTGTCGACTCTGCTGGACCAGCCGGCATCGTCACTGGCGGACCTGACGGCCTACCCACCGGAGGCCCTGCGACAGCTCCGCCACCTCTGTGAGGAAAAATGCTTTGCCTCCGATCGCGGCCGGTTTCACCGCTGGGCGCAATGGAGTTCGCTGGTCCCGCCCCCGCTGATGGCTGTCCTGGCACGCCGCGCAGGACCATTGCTCACCGCGCGTATCGCTACGGAAATGCCGTCCCATCGAGGCGCTGCCATCGCCCGACGCCTCCCCGCCCCCTTTCTTGCCAAGGTCTGTCAGCATCTGGACCCACAACGCAGCCGCGAACTGATTCGCGAACTGCCCCCGACCCTGCTGGTGGACACCGCCCTGACCCTGATAGATGACGGCGCCTTCATGCTACTGGGCCGGGTAGCCGACGCTCTGGAGGACGATGCCACCCGGGCCGTCATGGACGCGGTAGTCGAAGATGGCAACCTGCTGCGCATCGCCCTGTTCATGGAGTCACGCACCCGCCTGGACCACCTGGTGCGATTACTGCCCCGGGAACGACTGGCTCAGGCCGTGCTGCTCGCCACGGACCCGGACAACGACCTGATGCTGGAAGTGATCGCCTTGCTCGGCAACCTGGGCTACGAACTGAAACACCAGCTCGGTGATCTGGTGGCCAACCAGCCCGCCACCGTGCTGGCGCGAATTATTCAGGTGGCCGAACAGCATCAGCTATGGCCAGACCTGGTTCCGGTGATCGCCGAGCTGTCGCCTGCTACTCAGCAACGGCTGCTGGAACTGCCTGTCCTTCGGCAGCAGCCGGAGATTCTCGGTCATATCATCACTGCCGCTGATCGGCATGGCCTGTGGAGCCGGTTATTGCCGCTGGTCGGCATGATGGACCCGGGGCTGCTGCAGGAAGTGGGCAATCAAGCCGCCATGCTGGACCGGGCTGCCATCGAACGGGCCATGGAAGCCGCCCTGACCACAGAGCAGTGGCATGCCCTGGTCAGGGTTGCCCAATACCTTCCTGCACAACGGCAACAGGACATCGCCGAGATCATTGATGCCTACGGCAAGGTGGATCCGGCACTACGACAGCGGCTGGTGACACTGGCAAAAGAGAATGGGCTGCAGGCGTTGTTCGCCTGACACCACAAAGGCCTTTCATAGTGGGGAGCTAGAACACACCATCTAATTGATAATTGAGAATGGATAATTGATAACGGCGCGATCAACGCCGTGACGGTTGCAAGTCTCAAAGGCCGCGTCCAGAGCCTGGGCGCGCCCTCAGGCCTTTGACGACAGAAGACCGTGTTCCGCGCGTTATCAATTCTCAATGATTCACTATCAATGGCTTTTCTCAGCCCTCCCCCAACAGCTCATCCCGCAACGGTTCCAACACCTGCAAGGCATGCTGATACCCTCGCTCCACCAGCATATCCAGCGCCTTCCAGTCGAACATGTTCACGTCGGTCACCGGCATATGCAGGCACACATCGGAGCGCGCCACCGACGCCGGGTAGACCACGGTGTCGCTGTTGAGGGTGGCGGTGCGCAGCAGAATCTCGCCGAAGCCGGGCCAGCTGGCACCACGCTGGCGGCGTAACAGCGCGCCCGGATCCGGCAGGCTGGATTTCATCTCCTCCAGCGCGATATCGCTCTGGGCACTGACGCTAGAGGCGATAATGGCGCCCCGCTCCATGGCCTGCATCACGTCCGTGGGCAGGTTGTCCACCACCCCGCCATCGCACAACAACTCCCCTTCAAACAGCACCGGCGGAGCTACCCCCGGCACACACATGCTGGTCCCCACCCAGGTCGCCAGGCTGCCGAACTCATGCACCACCGCTTCACCGCTGGACAGGTTGCTGGAGACACAGAAATAGCTGCGCCACAGGGATTCAATGGTGCGCTCGCCAAACACCGACTGAAGGCGCTGGTGGAATTTTCGACCACGGATCAAGGATACCCGCGGCAGCGTATAGTCATTGAGGTAGTTGCGACTGACGAAGGTATCCCTGGCCAATTGCATCATCTCCACCGCACTGAAACCGCAGGCCAGCAAGGCCGAGACAAAGGCTCCCATGCTGGTGCCACCCATCACGTCCACCGGCATCTGCAACTGCTCCAGCGCCCGGATCAGGCCGATATGGGCAAAACCGCGGGCACCGCCACCGCCCAGCACCAGACCCAGACCGCGGCCAGTGATCTGCCGGGCCAGGGCATCCAGATCCGGTCCATACCAGGGCTGCACATAATAATGACTGCGCGCTTTCAGCTGTTTCCGCCAGGCACGGGTATGCGTAGAACTGTCACCGCGGGCACACAACAGCACCAGTTCCAACGGCGCCAGCAACGGGCCCGGCAACCGGGCTAGGGCCGGCACCGGTCGGGGCTCTGCGCCGGCTTCCACCAGCATCAGCACTCGGTCACCATGGCGCAGGCAGCGCTCTGCCCAGATGCCCTGCCCGTGATCGGCCACATAAACCAGATGGGGATGGGCCGCCTCCAGGCGATGCAGATAGGTTTCCAGTCGCTGCTTGCTGTCACTGTCTGCGGCCAGACTGTCCAGCCCCAGATCCGCCAGCACATGGGCTTCGGTGACCATGCGCGCCCGAGGCCAGCCGCCCAACCGCCCCACCAGCTCCTCCCCCAGGGTGGCCGCCGGCACCCCGGGACTGGCCGGCACCAGAGACAGCGTCCCCCGGCGGGCAGCATGGCGGGGTCCGGGCGTGTCCCGCTGGCGTAGCAGGTAACGGCTCAGGGCCAGCATTACCGGCGGGTGATCCAGCAGGAAAGGCTCCAGGGCCTCGGCGGGGAAACGCAGCAACAGGCTGTCTCGCAGAACCAGAATATCCTGCGCAAAGGGATGATCGCCGAGCAACTCACTGGCACCGATCAAGGCACCGGGGTCGATCAGCGCAGTGGTATCCGCCACCGTTTTCTGCAGGCGTCCGTTCAACAGCACAAACAACCAGCGCGGGGTATCTCCGGCCTGGCACAGCACCTCTCCCACGGGCAGGGAGACCGGTTCCGCCAAATCTGCCAGGGCGGCAACAGCGGCATCGGGAAGATCCGCAAACAGGGGCAGGGATGCCAGTCGGGCTTGTGTCTCGCTCACCACAGCCTCCGCAATAGACTAATTTCAAGCCTACGCCCGGGCTGACAGGGTAAACAGTGTCGCTGTGTAAGTGGCAAACGGGACGTTTCTAGCTTCTGGCTTCGAGGAGCGAGGAGCGAGGAGCGAAAACCTGGGTTGGCGGGGAGGTTTGCCCTTCGGGGCTCGCGTCTCGCAACTCGCTCCTGCCTTACCGACTACTGCCAGGAACAGATAGGGCAAGCCGGGTCTTTATGGAAACGCATTTCCCGCCAGGACAGGGTTCGGCCGTCAAACAACCGCAGGCTGGCGGGCAGAGGCTTGCCCTGCAGCACCTGTATGGCAGCCAGTGCCTGCAGGGTGCCAATGGTACCCACCACCGGGCCGACGATACCCGCCTGGCTGCAGGCCAGATCGCCGTCAGTGCCATCGCCATAGACGCAGGCGTAGCAGGCGTTGTCCGCCTGGCGCAGGTCGAACACCGCCAGTTGCCCGTCCATGCGGATGGCGGCGCCACTGATCAGCGGCTTCCGGTGAGCCACACAGGCCTGATTGATGCTCTGACGAGTGGCAAAATTATCGGTGCAGTCCAGCACCACACTGGCCGCTGCCACCTCCCGGTCCAGCCAGTCGACGTCGACCCGCAGGGTATGCGCTTGCACCGACACCTCCGGGTTCAGCGCCAGCAATTGCGCCTTCAGGGCCTCGGCCTTGGACTGGCCCACATCTGCGCTCCGAAAGGCCACCTGCCGATGCAGGTTGCTCAATTCCACTGCATCATCGTCTGCCAGCACCAGCTCGCCGACCCCGGCACCGGCCAGGTATAACGTTGCCGGGCTGGCAAGCCCGCCACAGCCCACCACCAACACCCGCGCCCCGGCCAGGGCGTCCTGCCCGGCCAGATCAAATTCCTCCACCATCAACTGGCGGCTGTAGCGAAGTAGCTGGTCATCGTTGAGCATCGTCATCTCGCTGGCACGCAAAGGCTCTGGCATTCCATGGTGCAGTTCGCTGCGCTCAGTGCACCCTACTGATTCGGTGTTCGGGGTTTTCGCTGTTAACTATTCACTATTAACTGTTAACTGCCCCACCGTCACCCGCTCATTCCCCCCCAGGTCCTGCTCGGTGCGCACCGCGTCAAAGCCGCCCTCTTCCATCAGTGCTCGCACCTCACTGCCCTGTTGGTAACCATGTTCCAGCAGCAACCAGCCACCGGCAACCAGACAGCCTGAAGACTGCTTGATGATGGTGGCCAGGTCCGCCAGGCCCCGCTGATCTGCCACTAGCGCAGAGCGCGGCTCGAAGCGCACATCGCCTTCTTCAAGGTGATGATCCGTCGGGTCGATATAGGGCGGGTTGCTGACGATCAGGTCGAACGGGCCATCGCAGCCCTCCAGCCAGTTGCCCTGCTGCAAGGTGACCCGGGCAGACAAGTCATGGGCGTTGCACTGGGCCACCGACAGGGCCTCGGCACTCAGATCAATCAAGGTCACCTGCCACTGGGGGCGCTCCAGAGCCAGGGACAGGCCAATGGCACCAGTACCGGTGCCCAGGTCCACGACCCGGGCGGGGCCGGCGGGCCCTAGCTGCAAAGCCAGCTCCACCAGGGTTTCGGTGTCCGGGCGGGGAATCAGGGTGTCGGCGGTAACGGTGAAACGACGGCCAAAGAATTCACGCTCGCCGGTCAGGTGAGCCACTGGCTCACCCTGTTCGCGGCGAGTCAGCAGGGCCAGAAATCGCTGCTGCTGCTGCGCATCCAGCTCTCTTTCCGGCCAGGTGAACAGAAAGCTGCGCGGCCGCGCCAGCACATGGCACAGCAGCACCTGGGCGTCCAGGCTAGCACTGGGAGACGCTGCAAGCCGCTCACGGGCCTGACGCAGGGCCGCATCAATGCGCATCTCAGCTATCGCCCAGGGTCGCCAACAGATCCGCCTGGTGTTCGGACATCAACGCACCCAGCAATTCATCCAGGTCCCCTTCCATGATTTCACCGAGCCGGTAAAGCGTCAGGTTGATGCGATGATCGCTCACCCGACCCTGGGGATAATTATAGGTTCGAATACGCTCGGAACGATCCCCTGAGCCCACCAGGGATTTACGCTCGGCCGCCTGCTCCGCATGGGCGGCATTCTGCTGGGCATCATACAGTTTGGCGCTGAGCAGGCTCATGGCCTTGGCCTTGTTCTTGTGCTGGCTACGCTCGTCCTGGCACTCCACCACCACGCCGGTGGGCAGGTGAGTAATACGCACAGCGGAGTCGGTGGTGTTCACGTGCTGACCACCGGCACCGGAGGAACGGTAGGTGTCGATACGCAGGTCTTCGGTGCGAATCTGGATATCACCGAGATCCTCGGCTTCCGCCATGATCGCAACCGTACAGGCGGAGGTATGAATGCGCCCCTGGGATTCCGTCGCGGGCACTCGCTGCACCCGATGGGCACCGGATTCAAACTTGAAGCGGGAATAGACACCGTCACCGATGACCCGCGCGATCACTTCCTTGTAGCCGCCATGCTCGCCTTCGCTGGCACTCACCAGCTCGACTTTCCAGCCATTCTGCTCGGCATATTTGCTGTACATGCGGAACAGGTCACCGGCAAAAATCGCCGCCTCATCACCGCCGGTACCGGCGCGTACTTCCAGAAACACATTGGCACCGTCGCGGGGGTCCTTGGGCAACATCAGCTTCTGCAGCTCGTCAGCCAGTGCATCCATCCTGGTGGTCGCGTCACGGGCTTCTTCCTGGCCCATTTCGCGCATCTCAGGATCACTGTCATCCTGCATTGCCCTGGCGGCGTCCAGGTTGGCAGCGACTTTCAGGTAATCCTGATAACACTTCACCACCGGATCGATTTCCGAATATTCCCGGGACAGATCCCGAAACTTTTTCTGGTTACCAATAATCTCCGGGTCCGACAACAGGCCGGACAATTCTTCAAAACGGTCGGCCAGCTTTTCCAGCTTGCCTTGCAAAGACGCTTTCATAAGACCCTCAGAGGGATTTATTTCGGTTCGGACGGGGTGTCCGGGTCGTCAAGCAGCAACTCGCGGGCCAGCAGCAATGATTCTGCCCGGCCCTCCGCCGCCAGCTTGCGCAGGGTCACACTGGGCGTATGCAGCCACTTGTTGACCAGGGAATGCTGAAACTTGCGCAGTACCTGCTCCGGGTCTCCGCCGTTGTGCAGCTGCTGGAGCGCTTTCTCCAGCTCGCTCTCGGCCAGGCTGGTACGCTGCTGGCGATACTCTCGCAGCACGCTCACCGCATCCTGCTCACGGCGCTGGCGACGGTGGCGGACGATGGCATCGCGAATCAGCTCAGCGGCCTCCTGGGCGGCCTGCTGTCGGGCACGAACATTTTCCTGAATCGCTTCCTGCAGATGATCCACCGTGTACAGATAGACATCATCCAGGTCACCCACCTCGGGCTCGATATCGCGAGGCACGGCGATATCGACCATGAACATGGGTTTGTGACGACGTTTTTTCAGGGCTCGTTCGATCATCCCCTTACCCAGGATAGGCAGGGGCGCAGCGGTACAGGAAATCAGGATATCCGCCCGCTCCAGAGCCACCGGCAACTCTTCCAGGCTGATGCCGCGACCGCCGACACTGGCAGCCAGCTCCGCAGCCCGTTGCTGGGTACGGTTGGCGATGGTGATTTCGCTGACCTGTTGTTCGTTGAGGTGACGCGCCACCAGCTCGATCATCTCCCCGGCACCGATCAACAGGGCACGGCTCTTTTTCAGGTCGGCAAAGATATGGCGGGCAAAGGACACCGCTGCATAGGCCACGGATACCGGGTTGGCGCCGATACCGGTTTCGGTGCGGATGCGTTTGGCCACCGAGAACACTTCCTGGAACAGCCGCGACAACTCGCCATTCAACAACCCCGCCTCATGGGCACGGGCATAGGCTTCGCGCATCTGCCCCAGAATCTGCGGCTCGCCCAGTACCAGCGAGTCCAGGCCGCCGGCCACCCGCATCATGTGTTCCAGGGCCTGCTCGCCCTGGTGCTGATAGAGCACGGACACCAGCTTGTCCACCGGCAGGTGGCGGCTTTGCGCCAGCCAGGCAGCAAAATCCGGCACTGTCTCGTCAACCAGACAATACAGTTCGGTACGGTTACAGGTGGAAAGCAGGGCCGCCTCGCGCACCCCGGGCATGTCTCGCAGGCTGGCCAGAGCCGCTTCCGCCTGCTGCGTGGAGAACGCCAGACGTTCACGCAACTCCACATCCGCGGTGGTGTGATTTACGCCAACAGCGACTAGATTCATAGACTCTCGTGCCCGCAGCAGACCCGGGCCACTTTCCTCACCGGTTTACACAAGGGCGGCAGTTCATGGAGCGATCAGTATGGAACTGTCTGCCTGCCGCACCCGTCAGAAGGCAATAGCCCGGTGAAAACAGGCCACGCAAGGGTCACGCATTTTGCGTGAAAGCGCCCTCCAAAACAATGACGACCCCGCTGATCAAAGGCATAGGAAGGACTTATAACGACCGGGTTTGGGCAATCCCGGATCGCTGTGCCATGATAGCCGGACCATCAAACAGGCATACTGGTTAATGACGCGATTCGCTTTTTTGCCGCTTTGCGGCGCCCTGCTGCTCAATGGCTGCGCCAGCAAGACACCGGCCCCGACACCCGCCGACCCTGAGCCACCTGCGGCAACCCAGAGCGCCCCGAGCTATGACAGCAAGACCCTTTCGGACCTGCTGGTAGCGGAAGTGGCCGCCCAGCGGCAGTCTCTGGGCGTCACCCTCGCCTATTACAGCCAGGCGGCCCGTACCACCGGCGATCCACAGGTGATCAGCCAGGCGGCACAACTGGCCCATTATCTGGAAGATCACCAGCAGACCCTGGCGCTGAGTCAGCTGTGGCTGGAGAAGGCTCCCGCCAACGAAGAGGCCCTGCAACTGGCCATTCTTTCGGAAATTCGCCTGGGCAATATCGACGCGGCCAGCCGCTACCTGGACACCCTGCTCGGCGAACACGGCGGCGACGCCCTGGGCCGACTGGTCAGCCAGGCCCGCGGGCTGGATGCCCAGGGCAACCAGCAACTGGTACAGGCACTGGCGCAACTCTCCGACCGTTATCCGAAACAGGCACCACTGTGGTACGCCCGCGCTCTGTGGCTGGAACATGAAAACGATTATGCCGGCGCCCTTGAGGCAGACGAACGGGCGCTGGATCTGATGCCCCGTCACGAAGATGCCCTGCTCCTCAAGGCCCAGTTACTGCACAAACTTGGCGAAGAAAAGCAGGCCCTGCGCCACCTGAAAAAACTGGTTCGCAAATATCCACAGGCACGGCGTCCCCGGATTACCTACATCCGCATGCTGCTAGCCGCCGGTGAAACCGGCAAGGCAGAGAAACAGCTTGTCACCATGGCCGAGCAGCATCCGGAAGATCTGGATCTGCGCTTCTCGCTGGCCCTGCTGGCCCTGGAAGCGGGCGCCACCGAACCGGCCCGCCGGCAACTCCAGTCCCTGCTGGCCGAGAATTATCGACCCGATGACATGCACCTCTATCTGGGCCAGGCCGCCGAACAGGCCGAACAGCCGGACCAGGCAGTGGACCATTACCTCAAAGTCCAGGGGCCCCAGGCGGTTCGCGCCAGCGTCCAGGCTGCCCGTCTGCTCTACCAGCAGGGCAACAGCGATCAGGCCAGCGCGTTGATGGCCAGCCTGGCCAAGCAGCATCCGGAGCTGGCCACCAGCCTCACCGTCACCGAAGCGGAAATGCGTAACAATATCGGTGACCCTCAAGGCGCCCTTGTCCTGCTTGACCGGGCTGTGAAGGCAGAACCGGATAACACCGAACTGCTCTACAGTCGGGCCATGATCGCGGAAAAGACCGGCGATATGGCAAAACTGGAAAGCGACCTGCGGCGGGTGCTGTCCATCAAGCCAGACGATGCCAGCACCCTCAACGCCCTGGGTTATACACTGGCCAACCGCACCCAGCGCCTGGACGAAGCCTACGACTATATTTCCCGAGCTCTGGCATTACGCCCGGACGATCCGGCCATCCTGGATTCCATGGGCTGGGTACTCTACAAACGTGGCGAGCTGGAAGCCGCCAGGGACTACCTGCGCCGGGCCTACGACAAATTCCCCGACCCGGAAGTGGCCGCCCATTACGGCGAAGTCCTCTGGGTGCTGGGCGCCCAGCATCAGGCCCGCCAGGTATGGCGTGACGCCCTGGACAGCAACCCGGACGCCCCGCATATCCGTGAAGTCATGGAAAAACTCGGAGCCCGCCTGTGACCCTGAGCCCCATCCGCATCATCAGCCTGGCATTTGTCGCCCTGGCCCTGAGCGCCTGTCAGCTGCGCCCCACTACCACCGGCACCTTCGAGCACCCGAACCAGATCGACCGCTGGGCGATGAACGGCAAGCTCGGCTACCGCACCGCCAATGATGGCGGCAGTGCCTCCTTCGACTGGACCCAGAAACCCAATCGGGGACAGATCCGCTTTTCCGGCCCGCTGGGTTTCGGTAGCGCCGACCTGCGCTGGGACAGTGGCCGGGCCGAACTGATTACCGCCAAGGAGCAGTATCAGGCGCGCAGCCCCGGCGAGCTGGCCTGGCACCTGACCGGCTTCTGGCTGCCGGTGTCCGCCCTGCAATACTGGGCCCGTGGCCTGCCGTGGCCCGGTGCCCACGGCGAGGCCGACTATGACGAAGACGGCCACCTGCAAACCCTGCAGCAACTGGGCTGGAGCCTGGAGTTCGACCGTTACCAGCCGGTCGCCGGCGTCACCCTGCCCTATCGCATCAAGGCGCGGCAGAACGGTAATCGCTTTACACTGCTGATCAAGGACTGGCAGCCCGGCGCCGAAAAATGACCATGCTTACCCTTCCGGCCCCCGGCAAGCTGAACCTGTTCCTGCATATCACCGGCCGTCGGCCAGACGGCTACCATGAGCTGCAAACCCTGTTCGCCCTGCTCGATCAGGGCGACACCCTGCACTTTGCTGCGGCGGACACCCTGACCCTGGAATGCGATCAGGCCGAGGTACCCACCGACCACAGCAATCTGATCCTGCGGGCTGCCCGCCTGCTGCAGACCCATACCGGCTGCCAGGAAGGTGCCCGCATCGTCCTGGAGAAACACCTGCCCATGGGCGGTGGCGTCGGCGGCGGCTCCTCCGATGCGGCCACCGCCCTGCTGGGACTCAATGCGCTATGGGGGCTGAACCTGTCCGAGGACACCCTGGCAGAACTGGGGCTGTCACTGGGGGCGGACGTGCCGGTCTTTGTGCGCGGCAAAAGTGCCTGGGCGGAAGGGGTCGGCGAGCGAATTACCCCGGTTTCTCTGCCGAACGACGCTTTTTTGGTCATTCATCCCGGAATTCATGTGTCAACTGCTCGAATTTTCGGCGACCGGCAATTGACAAGGGATACCCCCGTCAGTAAATTACCGGCCTCGCTTGAGGTGGTGCTGACCCGCGACTTTCGCAATGACTGTGAAGCGGCAGCAATACGGCAATTTCCAGAAATCGGGGAGTTGCTTCACTGGCTCAAGCAACATACGGGAAATGCCCGTATGACCGGCACTGGCGCTTGTTGTTTTGCACGCCTTGCCGAAGTGCAACAGGGGCAGCATTTGCTGCAACAGTTGCCACAACACTGGACAGGTTTCGTCGCTCGAAGCTGTAATACTTCTCCTCTCCACCAGATTCTGGGAGAGACACTGGCGAAGTTTCGAGAGACACAGAATTCAGGAAAATCTGCACAAACGAGTAAATAGTGCAGACCTGAGACCGAGTGTTGGGGTATAGCCAAGTTGGTAAGGCAACGGGTTTTGATCCCGTGATTCCCAGGTTCGAGTCCTGGTACCCCAGCCATTTTCTTGCCCGGAGCCCTCCCCCCTTTCCTCGGAGGCTCCCGAAATTCACGACTCAAGAGGGACGCCAGTGTCCAAACTCGTCGTTTTCACCGGTAACGCTAATCCCGAACTGGCCCAGGCCATGGTCAAACACCTGAACCTGCCCATTGGCAATGCCGATGTAGGCACCTTCAGCGATGGTGAAGTGGCCGTGGAAATCCAGGAAAACGTGCGCGGCAAAGACGTCTTTATCGTGCAATCCACCTGCAACCCCACCAACAACAACATTATGGAGTTGCTGGTGATGGCCGACGCCCTGCGTCGCTCCTCTGCAGGCCGAATCACCGCCGTAATGCCCTATTTCGGTTACGCCCGCCAGGATCGCCGGGTACGCTCCGCACGGGTACCGATCACCGCCAAGGTAGTCGCCGACATGATTACCGCCGTGGGCATCGACCGGGTTGTCACCGTCGACCTGCACGCTGACCAGATTCAGGGTTTCTTCGATATTCCGGTGGACAACGTCTACGCCACCCCTCTGATCGTGGCGGACATCGAACGCCAGAACCACGATGACCTGATGGTGGTATCCCCGGACGTGGGCGGTGTGGTTCGTGCCCGCGCCCTGGCCAAGCAGCTCAACGATGCCGACCTGGCCATCATCGACAAGCGCCGTCCCAAGGCCAACATTTCCCAGGTGATGCATATCATCGGTGAAGTGGAAGGTCGCACCTGTATCCTGGTGGACGACATGGTCGATACCGCCGGCACCCTGTGCAAGGCTGCCCAGGCCCTGAAAGACCACGGCGCCGCCAAGGTCTACGCCTACATTACCCACCCGGTACTGTCCGGCCCGGCCATCGACAACATTGCCAACAGCGCGCTGGACCAGCTGGTCGTCACCGACACCATCCCGCTGTCCGAAGCCGGCCGCGCCTGCGCCAACATCCGCGTGCTCAGCCTGGCACCCATGCTGGCCGAAACGGTACGCCGGGTGAACAACGAAGAATCCCTGAGCGCCATGTTCGACCGCCTGGAGCTGGTATAATCCCGGTTTCCAGCTGAAAGGGAAAAGTTGAAGCGCGGACAGGACCCTCTTGTACCGCCACCGCAGAGGCCGCGTACCCATTTGGGGCGCGGCCTCCTGCATTTGCGCCAGTACCAGCCTATCCCGCGTTGCAACTTTCAACTTGCAACGCACCTCCCCGTCTGGCTTCTGGTGTCCTTTTCGTTCATAATCGCGCCCCCGCGGAATCCTCCGTGGTTTATCAACCTCTCTGGCCGACCTGGTCGCGGGACGCCCGAGAGCTTAATGGAGACATATCATGTCCAATGAATTCCAGCTATTCGCTGAAAGCCGCAGCGACATGGGGAAAGGTGCGAGCCGCCGCCTGCGTCGTCTGCAAGAACGTGTTCCCGGCATCATTTACGGTGGCAAAGACGAGCCGCAGATGATCAGTGTGGAACTGCGCGAACTGAAAAAAGCTCTGGAAACCGAAGCTTTCTACAGCCACGTACTGACCCTGAAACTGGATGGCACCGAGGTGCAGGCAGTCCTGCGCGATATGCAGCGTCATCCGGCCAAAGGTCACCCGATGCACGTGGATTTCCTGCGCGTCGACAAGACCCACAAGATCACCATGAACGTGCCCCTGCACTTCACCAATGAAGAAAGCTCCATTGGTGTGAAGAAACAGGGCGGCGAGATCCAGCACAACATCGCCGAGGTGGAGGTCAGCTGTCTGCCCCAGAACCTGCCAGAGTTCATCGAAGTGGACATGGCAGCGGCCGAGCTGGACACCATTATCCACCTGTCCGATCTGAAACTGCCGAAAGGCGTGGAACTGACTCAGCTCGCGCTGGGCGACGACCACGACCAGCCGGTAGCCGCGGTTCACGCGCCGAAAGTTCGTGCTTCTGCTGACGACGAAGACGGCGAAGGCGAAGCTGAAGCCGCTGGCGAGGAATAAGACGCACTGTGGCTGTGGCGGAACCGGTTCGACTGATCGTAGGCCTGGGTAACCCGGGTCGCGAATACGAGGACACCCGCCACAATGCCGGCGTCTGGTATGTGGACGCCCTGGCTCGTCGCCAGGGCGTTTTCCTTTCTGAAGACAAGAAATACTTCGGCCTTACCGGCACCTTTACCTTCGAAGGCGAAACCGTTCGTCTACTGGTCCCCACTACCTTCATGAACCGCAGTGGTCAGGCCACCGCCGCTCTGGCGAATTTCTTCAAGATTCCTGTCACGCAGATGCTCGTCGCCCATGACGAACTCGACCTGCCCCCCGGTTGTGCCCGCTTCAAACAGGGCGGCGGCCATGGCGGCCATAACGGTCTGCGCGACATCATCAGCAAGCATGGCAATAGCCGCGACTTCTACCGGCTACGCATCGGCATCGGCCACCCCGGCTCCGCCGACCGCGTCACCCCCCATGTACTCAACAAGCCCTCCCAGGCCGACCGCGACCTGATCGACCGCGCCATTGACGAAGCGGCCTATCACACCGCCGACATGCTGCGCGGGGATTTGAACGGGGCGATGAATCGACTGAACGGGTTTAAAGCCTGACGGTAGCTTCTAGCTTTGATCGCCCTACGGACGATTCCGTGCTTCGCACGGTTCGCCATGCAAGCATGAGCTCCTACAGCGGCCTCGTAGAAATGCCCCCCTCCCTATCCAACGAGCGTAGCTCGTAGCTGATTCTTACCTATCCTGCGCGTACATCGCCAACAGCCACTTCCCCGCCGGCCGGGCTCGCCAATTTTCCATCTGCTTGCGCAATGTCGGCGACAGCGTTGTTTCATCGAACAGATCCCAGGGTGAGCCTTGCGGGCTAATCAACGGCGCCAGCATGCTGGCAGCGGTGATATCTGCCAGGCTGAAGCGGTCGCCCACCAGATACTGGCCTTGGCCTTTCTTCAACTCGCTTTCCAGCAACACCAAAGCCTCTTCCACCCGCTGCTCGGACCGCATCACCCGTTGCGGGTTGATGGCATAACCTCGACGGATTGCTTCACGAACCAGCGGCTTGGCCAACCGCTCCAAGGGACCGGGCAGGCCGCAGTCGCCCACCAGGGCCGTCATTACTTCCGATCGATCCAGAATCTGACCGTACACCCAGCGCCGGACATGCACACCGTAACGGTCAAACTGCTGCTCCAGCTCAATCACCCGGGCACGCGCATCACCGGCCTTGGGCAACAGCGGCTGGTCGGGGTAATACTTTTCCAGGTAATAGGCAATTTTGGTGGAATCGCTCACCCGACGCTTGCCATCGCGCAGCAACGGCACCGTATTGGTGCGGGCCAACCACTGGGTACGCACCCGGTGCGTCACCGGCAGCAGATTAACGGTACGGTACGCCAGACCCTTGTGGTCCAGCTGCCAGCGGGATTTCTCGCAATAATGGGAGATCGGGAACTGGTAAAGAATACGCTCGGCCATGGTGACTCTTGTTCAGTTTTGCGGACTGGCAGTCTAGCCGCACCCCGCCCCATCGTTAGCGGCAACAGCGCCTGACACGTCCGTCCCGCCAGCAACCCGGTTTCACCCTGATCCCGCACCTGCCACGGTCGCTTTTTTGCCCCGGCTTGCGTAGCATTGCGGCCTCGAAAAACGGAGGTCTGTCATGGGTTTCAAATGCGGTATCGTCGGTCTGCCCAACGTGGGGAAATCCACCCTGTTCAACGCGCTGACCAAAGCGGGGATTGATGCCGAGAACTTCCCGTTCTGCACCATTGAGCCCAACACCGGGGTAGTACCGATTCCTGACCCGCGGATGGACAAGCTGTCCGCCATTGTCAGCCCGGAGCGGATAATGCCTGCCACCATGGAATTCGTGGATATCGCCGGCCTGGTGGCCGGGGCCTCCAAGGGCGAAGGTCTGGGTAACAAGTTTCTCGCCAACATCCGCGAGACCGATGCCATCGCCCACGTAGTGCGCTGTTTCGATGACGAAAATGTGATCCACGTGTCCGGCAAGGTCTCGCCACTGGATGATATCGACATCATCAACACCGAGCTAGCGCTGGCCGATCTGGACACCGTGGAGAAGGCCCACCTGCGTGCCACCAAAGCCGCCAAGGGGCAGGACAAGGACGCCAAGGGCCTGCTGCCCGTGCTGGACAAGGTACTGCCCGCCCTCAACGAAGGGCAACCGGCACGTTCCGTGGATCTGACCGATGATGAGCGCAAGGCTATCAAGAGTCTGAACCTGCTGACTCTGAAGCCGACCATGTACATCGCCAACGTGGACGAAGGCGGTTTTGAGGACAACGCCCTGCTGGACGCCGTGCGCGAACTGGCCGAGAAGGAAAATTCCTCCGTGGTGCCCATCTGCGCCAAGATCGAATCGGAAATTGCCGAGCTGGACGACGAAGAGAAAGCCGACTTCCTGGCCGACCTGGGCATGGAAGAGCCGGGCCTCAACCGGGTCATCCGCGCCGGCTTCAATCTGCTGGGTCTGCAGACCTACTTCACGGCGGGCAAGAAGGAGGTCCGCGCCTGGACCGTTCGCGTTGGCGCCACCGCCCCCCAGGCTGCCGGCGTGATCCACACCGACTTCGAGAAGGGCTTCATCCGCGCCGAAGTCACCGCCTACGATGACTATGTCGAGAATAACGGCGAGGCCGGCGCCAAGGATGCCGGCAAATGGCGTCTGGAAGGCAAGGAATATATCGTCAAGGACGGCGACGTAGTGCACTTCCGGTTTAACGTCTGAAGCATAGCGACTAGCCGCGAGCTTCTAGCTCAACAAAAAAGGCCGCACCCTTCCGGGGCGGCCTTTTCTTTGTTCGTAGGAGCGGCGCTCGAGCCGCGAACGTACTTGCGGATACCTTCCCGAATATACGCTTTGGGCAGCCTCGCTTCGCGAGGTTCGCGACTCATACTCGCAGAGCACAAAGAGCGTCGCTCCTACGGTGCCAATAGCTTAGTCTGTTCCGCCGGCGTTGACCGGCTCGAAGTCTTCATCCTTCAACTCCGGCAACTTCTCGTCACACCCCTGAATCCCCTGCTTCTTGAGATTATTGCAGACCCGGTCCAGCTTGTTGTCGACCGCGTGCATGTGATCCAGAAGAAGATGAATGGCTTCGGCCACCGGGTCGGGCATGTCGTTGCTGACACCATAGGCCTGAAAGCCGATCTTCTCTGCCATTTCCTGACGGTTCTTTTCCGTCTCGGTAATCGGCTTACTGACCACCCGGCCGGGAATGCCTATCACCGTCGCCCCTTCCGGCACCTCCTTGGTGACCACGGAGTTGGAGCCGATCTTGGCGTTCTTGTGTACGGTGAACGGACCCAGCACCTTGGCGCCAGCGCCAACCACCACGCCATCCTCGAGGGTCGGGTGGCGCTTGCCTTTGCTCCAGCTGGTGCCACCCAGAGTGACGCCATGATAGAGCGTCACGTCATCGCCAATTTCTGCGGTTTCACCAATCACCACCCCCATGCCGTGGTCGATAAAGAAACGTCGACCGATTTTGGCGCCGGGATGAATTTCGATGCCGGTCATCCAGCGGGCGAAGGTGGAAACGAAGCGCGCCAGTTGCTTGAAATTACGCCTCCACAAGCCATGAGCAAGACGATGAAACAGCACCGCATGCAGGCCCGGGTAATTCAGCAACACTTCCAGCGTGTTGCGCGCCGCGGGGTCCCGGTGGAATACCGACGCGATGTCCTCGCGTACTCGATCAAACATAGATACCTCGTCTTGGGCATAGCCGGTTGGATAACACGGGGGAGCGCGTGCTACTTCCCGTCATTGCTCGGCATTTTTCTTTCCAGCGCCACCAGCACACCACGCAGAATACTCATTTCCATTTTGTCCGGTCGCGCGCGCATAAACAAACGGCGCATGCGCGTCATGACCTGGCCAGGCTGCTGCGGATTGAGGAAACCGCTCTGCGCCATGACCTTCTCAAGATGATCCAGGAAACCGGCCACCGCTTCATTACTGGCCAGCGGCTCATCCCAGAACATCTCCGGCAGCGGCATGGCCTCGCGACGGGAACGGGATTCCTTGAGATCGAAATCATCGCCCAGCAGAGCCATGCGCAGCTCATAACTGATTAATTGGACCGCCGACGCCACATTCAAGACCCCGTACTCGGGATTGGTGGGCACGCTCACATGCAGATTACAGCGGCGCAGCTCGTCATTGGTGAGCCCCCGGTCCTCACGACCGAACAGCACAGCAATACGGGTGTCATCCGGCTCGTGGGACAATTGCGCCGCCAGTTGTCGGGGCGTCAGACAGGGCCAGGGAATACGCCGCTGGCGGGCGCTGGTACCGATCACCAGGGTGGCGCCTTCCAGAGCCTCATCCAGGGTCTCGCAGACCTGGGCGGCTTCCAGCACGTCTCCTGCCCCGGAAGCACGGGCAGTGGCTTCCACGGACGGGTAATCTCGGGGCTGGATGAGTCTCAGGTCCGACATGCCCATGGTTTTCATGGCCCGGGCTGCGGCACCAATATTGCCGGGATGGGTGGTTTCCACCATCACAATACGCACATTTTCTAGCATGAGAGGTACCTGTACTCGGGTCTGGCCGGAAAAGGCGGCAATGTTATCATGGGAATCACTGAATAATCCCTTAAGTGGCGCCTAACGCTGCCCTGATCGCGCAGGCTCTGCTACAATCCGCGCCCCGGTTTATTTGGCCGGGCGCTCTTTGACAGCCCTAATACTTTTTTGAGGACAGATGCATGCATGCGCCGCAAGTGAATATTGCCCTGCGAGCCGCCCGTCAGGCGGGTAACCTGATTCGTCGTGCCGCCGAAAGCAATGACCCGTTATCTGTCAGCAAGAAAGGGATGAACGACTTCGTCACCGAAGTGGATCGGGCCGCCGAGCAGCGCATCATCGAGGTCATCCTCAAGGCCTACCCGGATCACAGCATCCAGGCCGAGGAATCCGGCGAAACCCGCGGCAAGGGTGACGGAGCTGACTATCAGTGGGTGATCGACCCGCTGGATGGCACTACCAACTTCATTCATGGCTTCCCCCAGTACTGCGTCTCCATTGCCCTGAAATACCGCGGCAAGCTGGAACACGCGGTCATTTACGATCCCAACCGGGATGAAGAATTTACCGCCAGCCGTGGTCGCGGCGCAGCCCTAAACGGCCGCCGTATCCGCTGCACCAACCGCCCCGGTCTGGAAGGCTGTCTGATCGGCACCGGTTTCCCGTTCCGCAAGGACCAGGCGCCACACATGGACGCCTACCTGGGCATGTTTGCCGACATCGCTGCTGCCACCGCCGGCCTGCGCCGCCCGGGCTCTGCGGCCCTGGATCTGGCCTGGCTGGCCGCTGGCCGCCTGGACGGCTTCTTCGAATTCGGCCTGTCCGAGTGGGATCTGGCCGCCGGCGCCCTGCTGATCACCGAGGCTGGTGGCCTGGTGGGCGACCTGAGCGGTGGCCACAAATTCCTGGAAAGCGGCGGCATCGTTGCCGGCAGCCCGAAGGTCTTCAAGGGGCTGCTGCAGAAGATCAAACCGCACCTGAATGACGGTTTGCGTCGATAGATTTTCTATCGGACGTCGTTGTAGGAGCGCCGCTTGAGGCGCGAATCGGCAAAATTCGAGGCGAGTACCGAGAAGCGAGTCGCGAAAGGCGATACGAACTTCGGTTTTGATTTTCGTTACTCGCTTCTCGGTACTCGCTCCGTATCATTCGCGCCTCAAGCGGCGCTCCTACGGCCGCGTTATTGCAACGCTCTCCCTGCGCCTTCCTGTCTTTTCCTTAGACCCCGAACCGATTTCTCTCATTCGGCATGGACATCTGCCCTTGCTTTGCTAGCGTAATACGCAACACGCTGCAAAAAGCTCGGGAGATGTACGATGACGGTTATCCTCACTGACAACGCCCTGTTTCGCCAGCAGTGCTATATCAATGGCCGCTGGTGCGATGCGGATGACGGCGCCACCTTCACCGTGACCAACCCGGCCACTGATGAAAGCCTGGGCACCTCGCCGCGGATGGGCGAAGCAGAAACCCGCCAGGCCATCGATGCCGCCCACGGGGCTTTTCCTGCCTGGCGGGATCTGCCCGCCGCGCAACGGGCCGTTTTACTGGAGGCCTGGCACGACCTGATGATGGAACACCAGGACGATCTGGGGCGACTGATGACCCTGGAACAGGGCAAGCCCCTGGCCGAGGCGAAGGGGGAAATCGCCTATGCCGCCTCCTTCCTGAAATGGTTTGCCGAGGAGGCGCGGCGCGCCTACGGCGATACCATCCCTGCCCCCAAGCCGGGCCAGCGGATTGTGGTGATCAAACAACCCATCGGCGTCACCGCCGCCATCACCCCCTGGAATTTCCCCTCGTCCATGATCACCCGCAAGGCCGGGGCCGCTCTGGCAGCCGGCTGCACCATGGTGGTCAAACCCGCCAGCGCCACCCCCTACTCCGCCCTGGCGCTGGCTGAGCTGGCCGAGCGCGCGGGCATTCCCGCTGGCGTGTTCAATGTGATTACCGGCAGCGCCGGGGCCATTTCCACAGCCCTCACTGACTCGCCCATTCTTCGCAAACTGAGCTTTACCGGGTCCACCGAAGTGGGCTCCAAGCTGATGGCCCAGTGCGCCAAGCACATTCAGAAAGTGTCCCTGGAACTGGGCGGCAACGCGCCCTTTATCGTCTTTGACGATGCCAACCTGGACAAGGCCGTGGAAGGCGCCATGGCCAGCAAGTTCCGCAACACTGGCCAGACCTGCGTGTGCGTTAACCGCTTTCTGGTACAGGACAGCATCCACGATGCTTTCGTGGAAAAGCTGAAAACCGCCATCGAGGCCATGAAAGTCGGTGATGGCCTGGAAGATGGCGTCAGCCAGGCGGCCCTGATCAACCGCGATGCCGCCGACAAGGTCATGGAGCATCTGGAAGATGCCCTGGGCAAGGGCGCCAAAGTGGTTACCGGCGGTCAACGCCATCAGCGAGGTGGCAACTTCGTGCAGCCCACCCTGATCACCGGCGTGACCACCGATGCGCAACTCTGCCAGGAAGAGACCTTTGGCCCGCTGGCCGCTGTGATTCCATTCCGCACGGAAGAGGACGCCATTCGCATTGCCAACGACACCCCCTACGGCCTGGCCGCCTATTTCTACAGCGACAACATCCACCGCTGCTGGCGCGTGGCAGAAGCACTGGAAAGCGGCATGGTGGGCGTCAACGAAGGTCTGATCTCCAACGCCGCCGCCCCCTTCGGCGGGGTCAAGGAATCCGGCCTGGGCCGCGAAGGCTCCCACCAGGGCATGGACGAATACCTGGAAGACAAGTACCTGTGTATGGGTAGCTAACAACAGCTTCACAAGACAGACTGCATGCTTGGCTTTATCGCATCGCTTGCAGAAACCGGAGCGCTTCATCTCCACACAAACAGGCTTGCATCGCGGGCACGCATTGCCGCCACGGCCCAGACAGCCTGTATTGCAGCGTGGAGAGAGCGACCTGCAGCTGATAAGGAGGCGGAATGGGACAAGCGTTGAACATCGCCCTGCTCCCCGGTGACGGCATTGGTCCGGAAGTGATGGACGTGGCAGAGGCGGTGCTGGACCTGCTGATACAGCGCTACCAGCTGCCGTTGGGGCATACCCGCTTTGACTGGCCTTCCCATGCCTGGCATCAGAGCCACGGCCAGATGATGCCCAGCGACGGGGTCGCACAACTGCGCGAATTTGATGCCATGCTGCTGGGCGCCCTGGGTGACCCGGGGCCGCTGGAAGACTCTTCCCGTTTTGTCCTTTCCGACAGCGTCTCGCTAGCGCCATTACTGGCCCTGCGTAAACAGCTGGACCTGTGGGCCTGCGAACGCCCGGCCCGCTGGCTGCCCGGCGCGCCCCAGTATCTGGCCGACCCGCGCGCCCGGGAGGTGGACATGCTGGTGATCCGCGAAAACAGTGAAGGCGAATATAGCGGCCAAGGTGGCCGGCTCGCCCCGGGGACGGCACAGGAAGTGGCCACCCAGGTAGAAGTGTTCACCGCCCGCGCCACCGAACGGCTGATTCGCCATGCGTTCCAACGGGCCCGTCAGCGGGCCACCCAGCGGGAGATAGCGCGCCAGTTCAAGAACGACAAGCACGCCCAGGTGTGCCTAATCACCAAGCGCAACGCCCAGCCCTTCTGGGGCGACCTTTACACCGACACCTTTCACCGCATCGCCGCCGAGTTTCCCGATGTGGACATCCATCACGAGCTGGTGGATGCCGCCTGCATGAAGTTCGTACAGTGCCCCTGGCGCTTCGACGTGGTCGTCGCCAGCAATCTGCACGGCGACATTCTTACCGACCTGGCGGCGGTACTGTGTGGCGGCCCGGGCCTGGCCCCATCCGCCAACCTGAACCCGGATGAACCGTCGCTGCCAGCACTGTTCGAACCCGTGCACGGCAGCGCCCCGGATATTGCCGGCCAGAACCTGGCCGACCCCCGCGCTACTCTGATGAGCCTGGCCATGCTGCTGGACAATCTGGCCCACCATCACCCGGCCATCGGCAGCGCGGCACAACATCTGCATGACCTGATCCAGGCGGACCTGGCCCGCGAGGCAAACGGCGAAGCCTTTTCGGGCACCCGGGAAACCGGACAACGGCTATGTCAGTGGCTGGCAGCCTGAAGCGGCGCTGGCAAGCCAACAACAGAAAGGAGGCACTATGAGTCACCTGTCCCCCCTGCTGGTGCAATCCAGCGGTATTTGTGCGGAGCGCGGCGAAGGAAACTGGCTCTACGACCAGGATGGCAATCGCTGGCTGGATTTCACCTCCGGTATCGGTGTGACCTCCACCGGGCACTGTCACCCCAAAGTGGTGGCCGCCGCTCAGGAGCAGGTCGGCAAACTGGTCCATGCGCAATATGCCACCGTCAAACACCCCAACCTGCTTGAACTGACTGACCGGCTCTACAAGCATCTCCCCGCACATATGGATGCTGTCGCGTTTTCCAATTCCGGCAGTGAATCCGTGGAAGCGGCATTTCGCCTGGCACGCCAGGCTACCGGTCGCCCCAACATTGTGGTGTTTCGGGGCGGATTCCATGGCAGGACCATGGGCGCGGCCTCGCTGACCACCTCCAATAACAAGGTGCGTACCGGCTGGGCCCCGCTGATGGCGGGCGTGTCGGTTGCTCCCTTCCCACATGCTTACCGCTATGGCTGGGACGAAGACACCACGGTGGACTTCTGTCTGGAAGAACTCGACCACCTGATGATTACCGAGTGCAACCCCAAGGACACGGCGGCCATCATCATCGAACCGGTACAGGGCGAATACGGCTACTACCCAGCGCCGAAACGCTTCATGGAAGGCCTGCAGGCACGTTGCAAGGAGCATGGCATCCTGCTGATTATGGACGAAATCCAGGCTGGCTACGGGCGCACCGGCAAGTTCTGGAGCCACGAACACAGCGGAGTATCCGGCGATATCCTGATTACAGCCAAAGGGCTGGCAAGTGGTTATCCGCTGTCTGCCATTGCTGCCAGCAAATCCCTCATGGACAAGGGCTACCCCGGCTCCCAGGGCGGCACCTACGGCGCCAACGCGGTTGCCTGTGCCGCAGCCATCGCCACACTGGACGTGATCGAAGAAGAAGGGCTGGTAGAGCACGCCCGCGAGATGGGTGACTACCTGCTGGAAAAACTCACCGCCGTTCAACAGGATTTCCCCTGTATCGAAGAGATACGCGGCCAGGGCCTCATGCTCGGCGCCGAGATCACCAGCTCACCGGGCGTGGCGGATGGCGACCACGCTGCTGCCATTCTCAAGGCCTGCGAGGATGATGGCGTCCTGCTGCTTCGCTGTGGTCACAAGGGACAGGTGGTTCGCTGGCTTCCTGCGCTCAACGTGACACGGGAGGAAATCGATATCGCCGTGGGCGCCTTCGCCAAGGCACTCGCCAGCACCTGCAAGAATCAGGATAAACGCTGCTCAAGCTGCAAAAGCTGACATTCGAAAGCCACCGGAAAGTGAAAGAGTCACATTATGAGCAAACCGGTAATTACGGTACTGATGGCCGAAGATGAGCCGCCCATGCCCGGGCTTGAAGCCCTTGAAGGGCAAGCGGTGGTTCGCGAGGCCCGGCATCGGGAGGAACTGGAAGCGGCACTTCCGGAAACGGAAATTCTGCTGGTGACGGATTTTCGCACCGACATGCTGCAGGAAGTCTGGCCAGATCCCTGCAACATACGCTGGATACATGCCACCAGTGCGGGGGTGGATGCCCTGATGATTCCACCGGTGCGTGACAGCGATATCCCTGTCACCAATGCCAGAGGTATCTTTGACCGCGGTATTGCCGAATATGTCCTCGGCGCCCTGCTGCTGTTTGCCAAAGACACGCTCACCAACCTGTCTTTGATGAAGGAGCATCGCTGGCAACATCGGGAAACCCGTCTGCTGCGAGGCAGTCGGGCACTGGTCGTGGGGGCCGGCTCCATTGGCCGGGAAGTGGCAACCGTACTGGGCGCCATGGGTGTCAGCGTGGTGGGCACCGCCCGTAACGCCCGGGAGGATGCGGCTTTCGAGCGGGTTCATGCCCAACAGGATCTGCCTGATCTTCTCCCGGAAGCAGACTACGTCATCATCACTGCACCGCTGACGCCGCAGACCGAAGGGTTGTTCGACGCCGACCAGTTCCTGCGCATGAAACCTGGCGCGGTACTGGTCAATGTGGGGCGCGGCCCGATCGTGGAAACCTCGGCTCTGCTTGCCGCATTGCAAAGCGGACGCCTGGGAGGGGTCGCTCTGGATGTATTCGAAGAAGAGCCCCTGCACGCCAACCACCCGCTCTGGGATGAACCCAACGCGATGCTGTCCGCTCATATGGCTGGTGATTTTATTGGCTGGCGTGCGGCGCTGGGGCAGCAATTTGTCGATAACTTTCAACGCTGGCAGAAGGGAGAGCCCCTGAACAACCCGGTCAGCAAGGAACACGGCTATGTCAGTAATACCTGAGGTCTGAGCCAAACGACACCTCAGCAGCGCCACCGCGCAGAGAAAGACAGGATTAGCGTCAACCAGGAGCGATGCCGATGAGCAAGGAACTACTGACCATGAGCGCCCAGGCGCTGAAAGCCGCCTACCAGACCGGCGCCCTATCCCCAGTGGAGGTTTGCTCCAACCTGTTGGACCATATCGAGAAACATGATCAGGCGTTGAATGCCTGGTGCCTGATTGACCGCGACACCACCCTGCAATGGGCGCGGGAATCAGAGCAACGCTATCAGCAAGACACGTCAGAAGGGTTGCTGGATGGCGTACCTGTGGCCGTCAAGGATGTCTTCCTCACCCCCATGTGGCCGACCCTGAAAGGCTCCAGAACCATCGATCCGGCCTCCACGCTGAACAAGCGTTCGCCGGCAGTAGCCGCTCTGGAACGCCATGGTTATGTTCCTCTGGGCAAGACCACAACCCCGGAGTTCGGCTGGAAGGGCATTACCGATAGCCCCATGTGCGGGCCCACCAACAACCCCTGGGATCCTTCTAAAACCGCCGGCGGGAGTAGCGGCTGCAGTTCCGCCGCGGTCTCCGCAGGCATGACCCCACTGGCTCTCGGCACCGATGCCGGCGGTTCCATCCGCATCCCCGCCAGCTTCTGCGGTATCGTCGGCCACAAGCCGACCTTCAGTGAAGTCCCTCACTGGCCCGCCAGCCCGTTTGGCACCCTCGCCCACGCCGGCCCGATGACGCGCACCGTAGCGGATGCGGCCTTGATGATGAACGTGATGTGCGAAGCCGATGCCCGCGACAGCCTGGCCGCACCCCGCCGTCATATCGACTATCTGGCGGCTCTGGACCAGCCCATGAAAGGGCTGAAAATCGCCATGAGCACCAATCTGGGTTATGTGGATGTGGATCCGGACATCGAGAAAGCGTTCAAGGACGCGGCCAAGGTATTTGAAGATCTGGGCGCGACCATCACCGAGGCCGACCCCGGATTCAGCAACCCGCTGGCCGCTTTCAGCCACCTTTTCTATAGCGGTGCGGCCAATGCCATGCGTGATCTCGGTGAGCGCCAACGCAGCCTGATGGATCCGGCGCTGATTGAAGTTGCCACCAAGGCCGAGAAACTCTCCATGCTGGATTATCTGGGCGCCATGAACGAGCGAATGGCGGTCAGTGAACGCATGGCGGTCTTTCACACCAAATATGATCTGCTGATCACCCCGACGCTGCCCCTGGGGGCGTTCGACACCAACCGCGAAGTTCCCGTGGACTGGCCCAGCACCCGCTGGCCCACCTGGACCCCATTTACCTATCCGTTCAACCTTACCGGACAGCCCGCCCTGTCGGTGCCCATGGGCCTGGACAGCAACGGTCTGCCCATGGGGCTGCAGATTGTGGGTGCGCGTTTCGATGATGCCCGGGTCCTGGCCGCCGGCCACGCGTTCGAGCAAGCCAAGCCGTTTACCGTGTTGCCACCGTTGCTGCAAAACTAAAAAAGGTCTTTGCGAGGGGCGTAGTCGACACCTCTACAGAGCAGCGAATCGAAGAGAAGGAGCACATGATGGGCAATATCAATCTGGATACGGATTTCTACGAAAGCGAAGACCCGATCTGGAATCCGGCGCTGCTCACCATTCCGGTGCCGGGCATTCGGCGCATGGTGAATCTGGCATCAGACCTGAACGATGTGATTCACCTGTCCATCGGCCAACCGGATTTCAAGCCCCCGGGTCATGTCATCCAGGCCGCCGTGGACGCCCTGAACGCAGGGCAGACCGGCTACACCATGGACGCAGGCCTACCAGAACTACTCGAAGCCCTCGCCGAGTACTACAGCCACCGATACCAACGCCCCCTGGTGCCGGAAAACCTGATGATCACCACTGGCGCCACCGAGGCAATCTATCTGGCGCTCACGGCCACCTCGGCGCCCGGGCGGGAGTTCATCGTCCCCGACCCGTCTTTCATGCTTTACGGCCCCCTGATCCGCATGAATGGCGGCACCGTAAAGGCCATTGCCACCCGCGCAGAGAACAATCATCAACTGGACCCCCAGGAAGTGATTGATGCCATGGGGCCAAATACCTTTGCCGTGGTACTCAATTCCCCCAGCAACCCCACCGGAACCATCTACCCACGGGAGACCATCGAAGCCATCGTGGAAGAAGCGGCCTATCGGGGCATTCATGTGATCAGTGACGAGGTCTATGACCACCTGATCTATGATGGCCGGGATTATCCCAGCGTGCTGTCATGCTGCTCGGACCTGGACCATGTCATGGTGATCAGCAGTTTTTCGAAAACTTTTTCCATGGCCGGCATGCGCATCGGCTGGCTGATCGGCAGCCAGGGCGCCATCAAGAAACTGCGGCGTTACCACATGTTCACCACTACCGTGGCCAACACACCCTGTCAGTGGGCCGGGGTCGCCGCCCTGCGCGGCAGCAATGATTTTATTGACGGCATGGTGGCGGAGTACCAGCACCGCCGGGACCGGCTGGTGGAACTGGTGGAACAGACTCCATACCTGACCGGCTACCGACCGGACGGCGCTTTCTACCTGTTCCCGTCCCTGCCGGACGGCGTGGATGGCGCCAACGTGGCCTTGAAACTGCTACGCGAGACCGGCGTCTGCACCATCCCCGGCGACACCTTCGGCGAAGCCGGCAAGCACGCCCTGCGCATCAGCTATTCCACCTCCCTGGACCAGATCGAGGAAGCCTTTGAACGAATCATCCCGTGGATGAAAAAACAAAATTTCGGATAATCAAATGCCAGACGCAAAAAAGCCGCGACAAATCGCGGCTTTTTTGGTTTTTAGCTATTAACTATTAATTGTTAACTATTCACTTGCTTTTAAGGTGTTTCATCCAGTTCTTCCGGTTCCGGAATCAGGAAGTCTTCCTTGTCGACCTTCATCATGAACAGGATGTTGGTCACCACGTAGATGGAGGAATACGTCCCCACCAGCACACCCACGATCAGCGCTTCAGAAAACGCCTTCATGACTTCGCCACCGAAGAAGAACAATGCCACCAGCACCAGCAACGTCGTCAACGAGGTGTTGATGGTTCGGGTCATGGTCTGGTTCACCGCACCATTAATAATGGCCACTGGATCCGTTTCACGGGTATTGCGGAACTCGTCGCGAATCCGGTCCGCCACCACGATGGAATCGTTCAGTGAGTAACCGATAAGCGCCAGCACTGCCGCCAGCACCGTCAGATCAAACGGCCATTGCAACAATGAAAACAGACCCAGCACAACGATCACGTCATGGAACAGGGCCACTACAGTGGCCACGCCGAACTTGTTGGAAAAGCGGAACCAGACGTAGAGCATCATCAGCCCCAGCGCCAGCAACATGGCGGTGCCGGATTCATCGCGGAGCTCATCGCCCACTTGCGGGCCAACAAATTCCACCTTCAGCAATTCCAGATCATCGTTGCCCGCCTTGAGCACGTCAAACACGACATAGCCAATCTTGTCCGCATCGACACTGTCCTTGGGGGCCACCCGAATATTCACTTCCTTGGGCGAACCATAATGCTGAACCACCGCATCACCAAAGCCGGCTTTGGTCAGGTCCGCCCGGGTCTGGGACAGCTCCACATCCACCGGGCTTTTCACCACGATGGTGGTGCCGCCAGTGAAATCCAGGCCCAGGTTCAGACCCCGGGTCACCAACAGAATTACGGAGATGACCACCAGCGCAATGGACAGCATGCCCAGGGGTTTCCGGGCAGCCATGAAATTGATGTTCATTTCTTCCTTACTCATCGCCATCACCGCCTTAGATACTCAGTTTGGCCGGTGCACGGGCACCGCGACCGTAGATCATTTCCACCATGGCACGGGTGCCGATGATAGACGTGAACATGGAAGTGAGAATGCCGATGAACAGGGTTACCGCGAAGCCCTGTACCGATCCGGTACCGGCAGCAAACAGGATCACCGCCACGATCAGGGTGGTGATATTGGCATCCAGAATGGTGGTAAAGGCTTTGCCGTAGCCTTCTTCAATGGCTTGAAGCGGTTTAAGGCCCCGGCGCAGATCTTCTTTCACCCGCTCGAAAATCAGCACGTTGGCATCCACCGCCATCCCCACGGTCAGCACGATACCGGCGATGCCGGGCAGGGTCAGGGTGGCACCGGGAATCAGTGACATGATGCCAACGATGATTACCAGGTTACCCAGCAGAGCCACATTGGCCACCAGCCCGAATACCTTGTACCAGACCGCCATAAAGATCAGCACCAGGGCCAGACCCAGCGCCATGGATTTAAGACCGGCTTCAATATTTTCCGCACCCAGGCTTGGCCCCACGGTACGCTCTTCGACAATGCTCACCGGCGCCGCCAGGGACCCGGCGCGCAGCAGCAACGCCAGTTCAGAGGCTTCCGCCGGATTATCCAGGCCGGTGATACGGAAGCGACTGCCCAGGGTATCCTGAATGGTCGCCACGTTGATCACGTACTTCTCTGTGGTGCTGACCATCTTGTCCACGGTATTGCCATCGGCATCGGTAGACGTCTGAACATCGGTTTTGGTTTCGATGAACAGCACCCCCATGGGGTTACCCACATTCTTGCCGGTGATGCGCTGCATGCGTTTGGCGCCATCCGCATCCAGTGTCACGTTCACCTCCGGTGACCCGTTCTGCTGATCGAAGCCCATGCGCGCATCAATCACCTGGTCGCCGGTAGCAATCTTGGATTTGCTCAACGCCACAATACGGCCTTGCTGCCCCTTGAAGGGGAAGAATTCCAGCCCTGGCGGCGCTACACCGGTGCGCAAGCGGGCGGAAGACACACTGTTATCCACCAAACGGAATTCCAGGGTGGCGGTACGACCGAGAATACGGCGAGCCTGGGAGGCATCCTGAATCCCCGGCAACTGCACGACAATGCGATCAGAACCCTGACGCTGCACCACCGCTTCAGCCACACCCAGTTCGTTGACACGCTTGTTCAGGGCGGTGCGGTTCTGATCCACCGCATAGTCCTGCATTTCCTTGAGCGCGGCATCGTTCAATGTCAGCACCACTTCCGGGCTATCACCGGCGGGCTTCATGGAGAAGTTGTCCAGCGCCCGACGCAACGGCGACCGGGCGGCATCGGCTGCCACCTGATCGGCGAAGGTGGCGGTGATGGTAGTGCCATCAACCTCTACACCGCGATAGCGAACCCCGGCATCGCGCAGGGTCAGCTTGGCATTCCCCGCCCAGGCTTCCATGCGGCTGGTCACCACCTCTTCCATATCCACCTGCAGCAGGAAGTGCACCCCGCCACGCAGATCCAGACCCAGATTCATCGGGCTGGCGCCCACGGCACGCAGCCATTGCGGGGTGGTCGCGGCCAGGTTCAGGGCCACCACATAGTTATCACCCAGCAGGTTGGAGGCGATTTCCCGGGCACGCAATTGCGCTTCCGTATCGCTCAGGCGTACCAGCAAAGAGGTGCCGACACTCTCGCCAGGGCCCGGGTTGAGGCCGGCATTATCCAGAGCGCCAAGCACTCGCTGACGTGCCACATCGGTGACTTCGCCACCGGCTTCGGCATGGCTGATCTGGATGGCAGGCGCATCGGGATACAGATTGGGGAGCGCATAAAGGCCGCAGACAATCAGCGCAGCCATTAGCAGGAAAAATTTCCAGCGGGGGTAGCGGGTCATAGTTCTTTCCGGTGTTGCCGGTCCTTTGGGCTGGGTATTGAAAACGCTGAGCTCTCAATCCCTTGGCAATACAGGCATCAACTGGCCTGCAAAAAGCCCCGTACTCGACGGGGCTGACCGTTGTTTTTAGATGGACTTCATGGTGCCTTTGGGCAGGGTCGCCTGGACGCTGCCTTTCTGCAGTTTGATTTCCAGGTTATTGCTGATTTCCACTACCACGAAGTCATCGGTGACCTTGGTGATCCGGCCCAGAATGCCGCCGCTGGTGACCACTTCATCACCCTTGCTCAGGCTTTCCACCAGGTTCTTGTGTTCTTTGGCACGCTTCTGCTGAGGGCGAATCAGGAAGAAGTAGAACACCACCATCATCACCACCAGCATGATCAGCTCCACACCGCCGGGGCCGGCAGGCGCAGCAGCGTACGCCGGGGAGATCAGGGCCGTGGCCAACAGGGCCAGGATGGAACGCATTGCGATTTTCATTGATTACTCCAGTTTTCAAATAGCTACAACGCGGGGGTTTGTTGGCCTCGCGCTGCGTAGAAGTCGTCCACAAAGGCGGACAATGTACCCCCTTCAATGGCCCCCCGCAATCCAGCCATCAGCCGCTGATAATAACGCAGGTTGTGGATGGTATTGAGCTGGGAGCCCAGCATTTCGTTGCAGCGATCCAGGTGATGCAGATAGCTGCGCGAGAAATGCTGGCAGGTATAGCAGTCACAATCCGACTCCAGGGGAGCCAGATCGTGACGATGCCGGGCGTTGCGGATTTTCACCACGCCTTCAGCAGTAAACAGGTGCCCGTTACGGGCATTACGGGTGGGCATCACACAATCGAACATGTCCACACCGCGCCGGACCGCCTCAACGATGTCGTCTGGCTTGCCCACGCCCATCAGGTAACGGGGACGATCTTCCGGCATATGCGGGGCAATGGCACCCAAGGTGCGCAGCATCTCTTCCTGGGGCTCGCCCACGCTGAGGCCGCCAATGGCATAACCGTCAAAACCGATATCCACCAGCCCGGCCAGGGACTCCTGGCGCAGGTTGTCGTACATGCCACCCTGGACGATGCCGAAACAGGCCGCATCATTACCCTCATGAGCCTCTTTTGAACGCTGGGCCCAGCGCAGGGACAGCTGCATGGAATCCCGGGCCTGCTGTTCGGTGGCAGGGAATGGCGTGCATTCATCAAAGATCATGCAGATATCGCTGCCCAGGGAACGCTGCACCTGCATAGCCTTTTCCGGAGTCAGTTCCACCCGGTCACCGTTGATGGGGTTCTTGAACACCACCCCCTGCTCGGAAATCTTGCGCATGTCGCCCAGGCTGAATACCTGAAAACCGCCGGAATCGGTGAGAATCGGCTTGTCCCACTGCATGAAACCATGCAGTGAACCGTGAGCTTCAATCACTTCCGTACCGGGACGTAGCATCAGGTGGAAGGTATTGCCCAGGCAGATTTCGGCGCCGGTATCGGCCAGATCCCTGGGCAGCATCCCCTTGACGGTGCCATAGGTCCCCACCGGCATGAACGCCGGGGTCTGGATGGTGCCGCGCGGGAAAGTGAGCTGCCCACGTCGCGCGGCGCCATCGGTCTTGTTGAGAGAGAACTGCATTCGAGACATTCAAAGCCCCTCTGCGGGGGGCACAGCCACCCGCTCAATAAACATGGCATCGCCGTAACTGAAGAAACGGTATTGCGCGTCAATGGCCGCCTGGTAAGCCGCCATTACCCGCTCACGACCGGCGAAGGCGCTGATCAGCATCAACAAGGTGGACTTGGGAAGATGGAAGTTGGTCACCAGGCAATCCACCAACCGGAACCGGTAGCCCGGATAGATAAAGATCTCGGTCTCGCCCTGCCCCGCCACCAAACCAGCGGTCTGACTGGCCGCTTCCAGGGCGCGCAGCGCAGTGGTACCCACCGCCACAACCCGGCCACCCCGGGCATGGGCCTGCGCCACCTGCTCCACCAGTGAATCGGGAATCTGGTAACGCTCACTGTGCATGTGGTGGTCTTCCACCTTGTCCACCCGCACCGGCTGAAACGTGCCGGCGCCGACATGAAGGGTGACAAACCCGATATCCACCCCGTGCTGCTCCAGAGCCGCCAGCATCTCATCGTCAAAATGCAGGCCGGCGGTAGGGGCCGCTACCGCACCCGGTTCGCGGGCATAGACCGTCTGGTAGCGCTCCATGTCACCAGCTTCATCGGGCCGGTCAATATAAGGTGGCAAGGGTACGTGGCCGATACGCTCCAGTGCCCCCAGCAGGGTGTCGCAACCCTGAAACTGGAGGATAAACAGGGCATCACGACGCCCGGTCACCTGCGCTCGCACGCCCTCATCAAATTGCAGCCAGGTACCCGGCTTCGGCGACTTGGAAGCACGCACATGGGCCAGAGCCTCGCGTTCATCCACCACCCGCTCAATCAGCACTTCCACCTTGCCGCCGCTTTCTTTCTGGCCAAACAGGCGGGCCGGAATCACCCGGGTGTCATTGAAAATCAGCAGATCACCAGGGCGCACGAGGGAGAGTAGATCCGGGAATTGCTGGTGCTGGAGGGCATCACGGGTCAGCGCCAACAGGCGGGCATCACGACGCTCGGCGGGAGGATGGCGGGCAATCAGCCCGTCAGGAAGATCAAAATCAAAATCGTCGACGTTCACGTACTGTACCGGCACGGAAGCTATAGGGGGAGGCAAGGATACCTGCTCTGCCACGAGGAAAAAACACCCTTCATCAAGACCTATACGGCGTTGCTGTAGGAGTTCCTCTTGAGGGACGAATCACGCGTCAGCGTGAAAGGGCTATCAGGTTTCTCCTGAACGCCCCGGAGCCAGACATCACTGCTTTTTCCTCGCGAAGGCTCGGATTCGTCCCTCAAGAGGAACTCCTACGGCGGCTTCGCGAATAAAGTGCGAGGGAAAAATCAGCTCTTCTTCGGCTTTTTCGGCAATTCCACAGTGGCAGTGGCGGACAGGCGGTCGTGCAGTGTCTGATGAGGAGCGATCAGCACCACCAGATAACCGGCGCCGAATAGCGTCCAGGAAACACTGGCGCCCAGAAAACGGACCACAGTCTGCCACAACTTGACCGACCCACCCCGGTAATCCTGCACCTGCAACCGCCAGGCGCGCATGCCCAGCGTCTGCCCGCCGCGCATCCAGAACCAGGCATAAAAAAGCCAGGCTTCCACCAGCAACAGGGGCAATAGAATACCTTTCAGGTAGCCAGGCGCCGCACGGGTCACGCCGTTGATGGATTCCTCCGGCAAACCGGTGTGGGGATACACCAGCACAAAGATGCCGGCGGTCACGAACCACAGCGCCAGCACCAGAAAACCGTCATAAACCAGCGCCATAAGACGTTTCAACAAACCGGCAGGTTGCAGCTGTTCCATCGGGTCACTCCCATTCAGCGTCGGGCGGTTCTGCATTTGGCAACCAGCCTGTGCATACTGCGCCCATAAAAAAGCCCGCACTAAGCGGGCTTTTTTATTCGTTTGGTACAGAGGCCGGACTCAAATAGAACCCTAACCATTTGATACCATTAAAAATAAAAAAACCAAATAGGGTGTTGGCCACACTGTTGGCCCCATTAAAAATGACCTGAAAATGGGACCCGAACCCTTCGCGGGCGGCAGTATAACGCAGCCGCCAGAGGCAAGTCATGGAGAGGTCAAAAAACCTCAGTCGCCGCCCTCCACCCGCTCCGCACGACAGAAACCTCAGGCCTCTTTAGCCAGAATAGCGAGATACTGCCGGCAGATCCCCAGAACGCGCTCTACCAACTCGGCCAAGTTCTGATCCACAGCCAACCGCCCAACACCATCTGCACCGTCAAAAGCTGCAGGATCCAATTCGCTGATCGTCACCCAGCTCAACCACCACTGATTACTGTTATGGCCAGGAATCCCCCCAAAGCGCTCACCAGAAACAACATTGCCCTGGTGCTCACCGTCAACAAAGTGGCCCAACCCAACCCAAAACATGTCCGCAGCATCCAGGCCAATCACCAGATGCACATTCTGCAAGGCTGGATCGGAGATGCTCTGAACCCTAAACAAAATGGTCCCTTTGGCAGTTTTGCCGCTAGCCCATGCCTCATAGACACCCCAGCCCAGCCTGTCCTTTCTGGCGACATTCTCCACCGACTCAAGAGACAACTCAGACTTCAACCTCTCTTGAACAGCGTTTACAAGATCCTCTAGCAATCGAGCATGCAGAAAACGGACAGAACGGGTCAGTCTCGCCAGAACTGCAGCGTCCTCCGGATTTTGCTGTATGTGCCCCATAAGCCCACTTTGATTGAGCTCTTCCATGGCATCCCTCCGAGAGTGCATCCCGGTCACCTCCATCACGATTTCAAGATATTGTTCCAGACTGTCTCGGACCCTAGAGTTGTCCTCCGAAACCTCTGAGATCAGCTCGACCAACCAGCCCAGTATGTCTGAGCGATAACTGATGCAATGGTAGTCAGGCGCCCGGTGATCACCCTGCAGGCCCTCTGGAGCCGCGCAGGACACATCTGAAGGTTCAGACCCATCAATGGTGAGATAATACAAGCTGCCTGCTTCTGGGCAGATCAGCTCATCCAGAACCTGCTGATAACGCGAAAGCTGGGCTTCCTGGTCAGCCGCGTACAACTTGTTTTCAATAACAATAGCGCGCCCTTGATACTCAATGATCAGATCCACCCGGCCATATCCCGGAAAATACCGCTCCCGCCACACATTCACGGACAAGGAAGCGAAATGATCAGGCACAGGAACACCCAATTTCGTCAGGAAGCGCGTCAAGGGCTCCATACCCAGACCATGATCACCTGACGGGTCCAGTAGCCAGCCAATCATTGGGGTATGCAGTCTCACCTCGTCGTGAGCAGAGAAGAGGAGAGAGAGTAAGTTTGCCGGCTCCTGACACTGCACTGCGCGCAAACGCTCACAAAGCTCAGATTTCCAGAACCAGTCGCCATCCTTGTCAAATGTGCTCAACTTCAAACTCCCTTGCATCCAGCTCCAGCGGCGCCCTGTTAAAGCCAAACGTCAGCACCTGATGGAGATACTCTTCCATAAAAGCCTCTATCGAGCCGAAGCTCTCATATTGCTGAGCATGGCGAAATTCATGGGAGTAAAGTCGTGCGGCTTCGCAATCTTGCAGCATATGTCGTTTCTTCAATTAGCCACCTCCGCAAGCCTGGCCTCAATAATCTTTCTGACAGCTTGACCCAAAAGTCGCCCCTCACCTTCTGTGAAATAGCTGGCTTTAGCCATATTGCACATAAAGCATGAAAGGACCATATTTCCTTCTTCATAGGGTTTTGATGAATCCTTTCTGTCAATATCCCAGGAAACAAAATAACCAAACATACCACGCTTTAATCGTAGCCTTTTGATCTCTTCAAGTGTTACACCACAGTAATGACAAGTATCATCCTGACCGATATACCAGCTTATAAACTTTTCCTCAGATATATTGACCCGCTTATCACTCCCTTTTCTTTTTCGGTCTGCAACCACTTTATCTCTGTATCTTGCTTTCGCCCGTTTCTCCGGATCACTCCACTGACACCATGTACAGACGCCTTTGGCGTTCTTGCGGAACGCATCCTCGGGCAGATCTTCATTGCACCGATGGCACTTATAATCTTGCATACCTAAACTTAGACCTCATCATTACCCCCCCCAAAAGATCTTCCAGATCTGAAATGCGCGCCACTCCTGCAACATCAACAGCCTTATTCCTTTTATTCCAGGGAAGATGCTCAACCTGAAGAATGTCATGCTCAATGGACTTCGATATATTGACCTCCCTCCCATTGATCATCACGTAGACATTTTTTGCCAAATAGAAATCCACCCTCTTCCCTGAATTAACCTCGGGTTCTACCCCGTTTCCACGGACGGTTTTAAAAAGGCGGTAAACTTGCGATCTTGAGCTGCAACCTTGCGCCGCCTTCTTGGGTTGTGGAACCGCTCGATATAATTAAATACGTCAGCCCTTGCCTCATTTAGGGTTCGATACTTACGGTGATTTGTCCTCTCCCGCTTCATCATACCGAAGAACCCTTCGCACGCTGCATTATCGGCACAATGGCCAACCGCACTCATGCTGCACACCAAGCCCTGCTGTTTCAAATAACGCTGGTAATCACCACTCGTAAACTGGCTGCCTCGATCCGAGTGGAGAATGATCTTCCCATCTCCCTCTCGTTGCCACACCGCCTGTTCTGGTCAACAAAACCGGACACATTAATTTGTTAATTTCTCATACTCTATTGGTGATAAGTCACCGTTCGAGGAATGCAGCCGATCCAGGTTGTAATACTTCATGTAAGCCTCTACATCCTGCC
>UEXM01000495.1_pt1 | contig 41425 bp, 30 predicted proteins | sample 1796661 | NCBI WGS metagenome assembly UEXM01 (sample SAMEA4772469, study PRJEB27181) | metagenome | reverse complement strand
CCCATAAACTGCCCACTCCCCCCACTCCCCCGGCGCAATTGATAACGGTGCACCCTCAGCGGATAGTGAGACTCAAGGCTTTCGACTGGCGTATTGAGAGTATTAGTCATATGACTGTGCACCGCCGACAGCCCAGGGCCACCCGCATGAGCGCCAGTACCACCGGCCATGGTTTCGTAATAATCCCAGCCATTGTCACCGCCAGCGCCCATAGCCACATTATTCATGGTTCCCTGACTGGCTGCGGGAATTGCCTCCGGCGCCGCCTGAGCCAGCGCTCCCAGCACCACATCCACCACCCGTGAGCTGGTTTCCACATTGCCGGCCGCCACCGCCGCCGGGCGGCGGGCATTGAGCAACGAGCCTGGCGGAGCGGACAGCTTGATAGGCCGAAAGAGACCATCGCAGGCAGGCACGTCATCGTCCATCAAGCAGCGAAAACAGTAATAGACCGCTGCGGCTGCCACAGACAACGGGCAATTGATATTTCCCGCCACCTGATCAGCCGTGCCACTAAAATCCAGAGAGGCCTGATCTCCGGAAATTGTGAGGCAGACGGTAATGAGGATGTCCTGTTGGCCCTGGCCATCGTCGTCCATGTAATCCTGGAACCGGTAACAGCCATCCGGCAGGGTCGCGATGCGAGCGCGAGCACGCTTTTCACCATAAGCATTGAGGGCATCAAAGGCCGCCACCAGATCAAACTGCTGACCGGCCAGCTCCGCCAACCGCCGGGCACCCGCCTCACAGGCACTAGCCTGGGCGGAAAAGTCGGCAAAGCGCGGGGTCTCTGCCGGCAACGTCCCGTGCTCCTCCAGCCCGGCCAAGCGCCGGCACAAAGGCACCTGCCACTGCCCGGCGCGTTTTAGCCAACTGGGAGCAATAACAATCCCTTCCTGCTCCAGATGGGTAGATACCGGCATGGATCCAGGGCTGTGGGCGCCAATATTCGCATGGTGGGCCCGGGTCACAGTGAAGCCCATTAGGGTCTGCAACTGAAATACCGGCGCAATCACCGTTACATCCGGCAAATGCGTACCCCCCAGATAGGGGTCATTCACCACCATCAGATCCTCTGCCTGCCATTCTCTGCCCGTGACCAGATCCGCCATGGCATAAGCCATGGAGCCAAGATGTACCGGGATATGGGCCGCCTGGGCGCACAGCCGGCCTTGGGCATCAAAAATAGCGCAGGAAAAGTCGAGTCGGTCCTTGATGTTCGGAGACAGCGCACTCAGGCGCAATACCGCGCCCATTTCTTCGCAGACACCGCCAAGGCGGTTGGCAAAAATACTCAGCTGGACAGGATTCATAGGGCAATGGGCAGTGAATAATGAATAGTTGATGGCGAAAATCTAATGCAGAGCAGTCTGCCCTTGTTCATTGTCTTGCATCAACTATTAACTATTGGCCAATAACTGCGCTATTATCTGCGGTTCCGGCAGCCATGGGCTGCCGTTTTTTGTTTTGGGGCGGGGACCAGACGTGGATAAGAGCGCACTGGCTCGTTATCAGCTATTCATTACCAATGATCGATTGCCTGCTATGTCGCAATATTTGATCCCCACCTACGCGCGCCAGCCAGTGGCTTTCGTGCGGGGCGAAGGCGTGTGGTTGTACGACGAAAACAACCACAAATACATGGATGCCATCTCTGGAATTGGCGTGTGTAACCTGGGCCACTGCCACCCGGCGGTGACCCGAACCCTGGCTGAACAGGCCAGGCGATTAATGCACACCTCCAATTTGTACCGCGTTCCCGCCCAGGAATCGCTGGCGCAGCGTCTGTGTGAATTGAGTGGCATGGCAAACGTGTTTTTCTCCAATTCTGGTGCAGAAGCCAACGAAGCAGCCATCAAAATTGCCCGCCTGTACGGCTCGCGCAAGCAGATTGCTCGCCCCACCGTGGTGGTAATGGAAGGCAGCTTCCACGGCCGTACCATGGCGACCCTGTCCGCCACTGCCAACGCCAAGGTGCAGGAAGGTTTTGCCCCGCTGCTGGACGGTTTTGTTCGCGTCCCGTTCAATGACTTGGCGGCAGTAGAAGCATTATCAGAGCACCGCGACATTGCCGCGGTACTGGTGGAACCGGTGCAGGGCGAAGGGGGCATCCACATTCCTGCGGACAACTACTTGGCCGGCCTGCGCACCCTGTGCGATCGCAACGACTGGTTACTGATGCTGGATGAAATTCAGTCTGGCAATGGCCGCACCGGGGATTACTTTGCCTGCCTGGGCGCCGGCGTCGCCCCGGATGTACTGACCACCGCCAAAGGCCTAGGCAACGGCTTTCCGATCGGCGCCTGTCTGGTCGCCGGCAAGGCCGAAGGCGTATTCGGTCCCGGCAATCACGGCAGCACCTACGGCGGCAACCCGCTGGGTTGCGCCACTGCCCTAACCGTCGTCAATGCCCTCACCGACGATGTCATTGATGGTGTGGCGGACAAAGGGGCCTGGCTGAAAGATGCCTTTACTCAGGCGTTTTCAGACCTGCCCATGGTCACCGAAATTCGTCAGCGGGGCCTGATGCTGGGTATCCAGCTCGATCGCCCTTGTACCGAACTGGTCAACAGCGCCCGCGACGCCGGCCTGCTGATCAATGTCACTGCCGGGTCAGTGGTGCGGCTACTGCCGCCATTAGTGATCAACCAGACTGAAATGCAATATCTGGTGGACACACTCTCTGCCCTGATCCACCGTTTTGCCGACGAGCAGGAGGTCGCATGACCCGTCATTTCCTGACCCTGACCGATCTAACCCCAGATGAACTCGGCTACCTGATCCAGCGCGCCATTGAGCTGAAAACCATGCTGCGCAACGGCCAAAACCATGAACCATTGAAGGGCAAAACGCTGGGCATGATTTTCGAAAAATCATCCACCCGCACCCGGGTATCCTTTGAAGTAGCGATGACCCATTTTGGTGGCGCCAGCATCTTTCTCTCGCCCCGAGACACTCAACTGGGCCGGGGTGAACCGATTGAAGATTCGGCACGGGTGCTGTCACGCATGGTCGATGCGGTAATGATCCGTACCTTTGACCACGCCACCCTGCAGACCTTTGCCGACCACTCGGCGGTACCCGTCATCAACGCCCTCACAGATGACTTCCACCCCTGCCAGCTACTCGCCGACATGCAGACGTTTGTAGAGCATCGCGGCAGCATTCAAGGCAAGAAGGTGGTGTGGGTCGGTGATGGCAACAACATGTGTTCCAGTTACATTAATGCCGCCAACCAGTTTGATTTCGAACTGGTCATCAGCTGCCCGGACGGCTTCACCCCGGATAGCGACCTGCTGGGCCGCTATCCGGAGCGGGTCAGCTTAGAAGCGGACGTGGCCACCGCCGTGCAAGGCGCTCATCTGGTGGTGACCGATGTATGGGCCTCCATGGGCCAAGAAGATGAACAGCAAACCCGCCTTAATGCGTTTGAAGGTTATCAAGTCACCCCTGAACTAATGGACAAAGCCGACCCGGATGCGCTGTTCATGCACTGCTTACCCGCCCACCGTGGCGAAGAAGTCAGCCACGAAATGATGGACGACCCCCGCGCCGTTGTCTGGGACGAAGCCGAAAACCGCCTGCACGCGCAGAAAGCCTTGCTGGAGTTTCTGCTCACCGGGCAACATTGATGGCAACGCTGCACGCCTCACACGATTATGTTTGCGTGTTGCGTGCAGCCTAGAGCTGCGCAATCATGAAAGAACCACTGCTTAGCCTCAATCATCTGGCCTGCGGCTACCACCAGCAGACCGTCGTCAATGACCTGAGCTTGACGCTGGCCGCCGGGGAAATCGCCTGCCTGCTCGGCCCCAGTGGTTGCGGCAAAACCACCACCCTGCGCGCCATTGCCGGGCTGGAGCCAGTAACCGCCGGCTCCATCAGCATTCTGGGCAAAACCGTCTCCGGCCCTCATCAGCAACTACCACCCAACCAGCGGGGCCTGGGCATGGTGTTTCAGGAACACGCCCTGTTCCCCCACCTGACGGTGGCCGACAACGTGGCCTTTGGCCTGCGGCACCAAAACCGCTCGCAACGCCAGGAACGCGTGCAAGACTGCCTGCAACGAGTGCGCCTTGGCGGCCTCGACCAACGCTACCCCCACGAACTTTCCGGGGGCCAGCAGCAACGCGTCGCCCTGGCCCGGGCATTGGCCCCTCAGCCAGCCCTGCTGCTGCTGGACGAACCCTTTGCCAGCCTGGATTTGGATTTACGCCGATCGCTGGCCCAAGAGTTAGGCGACATTCTTCGTCAGGAAAAAGTCACCACCTTGTTGGTAACCCATGACCAGGAAGAAGCCTTTGCGCTGGCCGATCGGGTGGGTGTCATGCAGCAAGGCCGGCTGGTGCAGTGGGACACGCCCTACAATATCTACCACGCCCCGGCGAATCGTTTCGTGGCAGAGTTCGCCGGTTATGGCACCTTCCTGCACGGAACCGTGCGCGACGGCAGCACCGTCCTCACCAGCTTGGGCGCTGTCACCGGACGCAGCCACGCCCCCCTGCAACCCGGCACCGAGGTGGACGTCCTGCTACGACCGGAAGACGTGATCGCCGACGAATCCGCCCCTCTGGCCCTACCCGTCACCCGCCGCCAATTCACCGGCGCTAGCATCCTCTACCACCTGAGAGTCGGCGCCAACGAAACCCTGCTCTGCCAAACCGACAGCCACACCAATGTGGTAGAAGGCGATCACCTCCATGTCCGCCTGGGAACCAAGCATCTGGTAGCGTTCGAAGCTAGTTGAACGTTCACGCAACTTGGCTCTGGTCCCGCCCCCCGGACTTCGCCTTGTACAAGCCTTGATCCGCGCGGTTAAGCAGCTCGTTCACGCTTTCTTCCCCCTGGAAAGCGGCTACCCCCACAGACAAGCTCACTCTTGCCGGGCCACCTTGGGCATCAAAGCGCTGTTCGCGCCAGCGCTGGCGCAGCCGCTCTGCCACTAATAAGGCACCGTGGACGCCACTCTGCGGCAACACCAGCAGAAACTCTTCGCCACCCAGGCGGCCAAAGTAATCGCCATCACGCATCCCCGACAACGCCAGCTCGGAAAACTGACGCAGCACTCGATCACCCCAATCATGGCCGTGCCGATCATTGATTTTCTTGAAGTGGTCCAGGTCCACGTAGCACACCGCAAACGGCACCCCCTTACGGCTGAACAAGGCCCGCTGGCGCTCCAAAATTTCCAGCAGGTGGCGGCGGTTGAACAGGCCGGTGAGGTCATCACGAATGGCCATTTGTCGCACCTTTTCCACTGCGTTAGCCAAATCACGATTTTTATCGACCAAGGCGTCGCGAAGGCGATTAATACTGCCACCTGTAAGCGCAAAACACACCGAAATCACTGCAAATACAAGCCACTGAAACAGCTCCACCGACAAACTTAATTGCACCCAGCGATCCATCAATACTAACCACAGCATCAGTGCATAGGCCGCACTGGCCAATAAAGCCACCGCCACCATCACCTTGCCGCTAAGGCGGAACGACACCATCAACAACGCGGTAAAAAACAACGTCACTACACTGAGACGAAACTCATCCACATAATAACCTGACACCATGAACACGCCGATAAAATACAAGATCAACAGCATTGACTGACTCGGCTCCCGCAGCTTAAAGGTGATCCCTGTTGCCATTAACAACCGATAGACCAACAGACAGGCCCAGACCAAAAAAAACAGCACTAGCGCATCCGGCAACGCTATATGCATATAACCCAACTGAAAATAGACCACACACAGCAAGCTATGGATGGCCATAATCGCCATGGCAGAGCGGCTATAGCGCTGCATCAGCCGCTTTTCGCTTAATGTCAGCTTTTTCGCCTGATGCAAATCCTGATTCATTCTGTTTCCCCGGCGATCAATTTATCACGCCCGGTTTCCTTGGCCCGGTACAAGGCAAGATCGGCCCGTTTGATCAGTTGCGCGGGAGTTTCATCTTTAGCCAGCATGGCCAGCCCCGCGGACAACGTCACCACCAGCCCCGGTGCATCCTTGAAGCGCTGGCTACGCATATCCATCAGAATGCCTTCGATCAGTTTGCGCGCTTCCTCCAATTCACTCACAGGCAACACCAGCATGAACTCCTCGCCGCCCAGTCGGGCGGCAAAATCCTGATTGGTCAAGTGGCCGCGGGTCACATCCGCAAAACGCTGCAAGACCTCATCGCCCATACGGTGGCCATACTGATCATTGGCTCTCTTGAAGTGATCCAGATCCAGATACACCACCCCCAGCTGGTACGCCCCGCGAGCGGATTGCCCGCACGCCTTGCTCAATAGCTCCATGGCATGGCGACGGCGATAGAATCCGGTCAGCTCATCTTTCACTGCCATCTCGTGGATGCGCTCCACAATTTGTGCCAACTGCTGATTACGCTTACTCAATTGGAACCGAGCAGTGGAAATTTCAGCCGCCAACAGCATGGCCGCCAGCACCATCACACTAAACAACCCCCACTGAATCCACTCGCCCCGAAAATCCATCGCTTCTGGCCAATACACACAAATAATCCCCAGCACAATTGCATAGCCCAGCACGCAATAACCGGCCAGCGCCATAAACTGCCGCAACGACGCCTGCAACACCCCAAGCTGAACGATGGCGAAGAAAATCAGCATGACACACAGGCGTACCTGGTCAACGAATAACGCCGTTACCAGTAACCCGGTGGTTGACCACACCATTAACGGCATGATCATGGAAGGTTCTTTCAGACGGCGATTCAGACCTACCAACATGAAGAGGATAAAGAGAAAGTGGCCCGCCCAAAGGACGGCAAAAATAGAATAGAATAAGGCTTCCCCGCCCCGGAAAAAATCCAGCTGCAAAGCGATCCAGCAAAGCAGCGTATGCGCACCCCCCCCCGCCAGAATGGCAGACAACACGCGGCGGAGCCGTTGTGACTGCAAAGCTACAGGATGGGACGTTAACGTTTGATCCATGCCGGATTCCCGATTCAGCGCGGCTCCCCCATTAGCAACCGCACAAACTACTAGCAAAACAGTATTTTTATTGAACTAATACTAAGCCCAAATGCCTACTGCGTCACAGTTTGATCGTCCGCTAAACCGAACCGCCCATCGTCGTTAACGCACTTTTCACCCATGAAGCGTTTGATTTTAATGCGATTTAATTTTCTGCCCGGGCGAGGTCTGACAAACTCGGGCCACGGCATCGCGCCAGCCCTGATAGCGCTTTTGCCGCTCCGGCTCAGCCAGCGCAGGGGAGAATCCCCGCTCACAACGCCATTGCTCGGCAACAGATTCCAACGATGCATAAAGACCAACACCCAAACCAGCCAAATAGGCAGCCCCGAGAGCGGTGGTTTCCGTTATCACCGGTCTGTCCACGCACACGCCCAGCACATCCGAGAGGGTCTGGCTCAGCCAGTTATTTACCACCATGCCACCATCCACCCGCAGGGTGGTAGGCCGGGTGCCACAATCCGCCGCCATGGCATCCAGTAAATCTCGCGATTGATAACACACCGCCTCCAGTCCCGCGGTGACAACCTCGGCAATCCCGGTGTCGCGGGTCAGCCCCATCAAGGCTCCCCGGGCATGGGGGTCCCACCAGGGCGCGCCCAGACCAGTAAAGGCCGGCACCAGATACACCCCGCCGGCAGAACCGGCGCGGCGGGCCAAAGCTTCGGTTTCACTGGCATCACGGATCAAATTCAAGCCATCTCGTAGCCACTGAATCGCCGCGCCTGCCACGAAAATAGAGCCCTCCAATGCATAGGTGGTTTTGCCGTTCAGGCGATACCCCACGGTGGTCAGCAAGCGATTATGGGATTCCACCGCCTCACCGGTATTCATGACCATAAAGCAGCCGGTGCCATAGGTGCTCTTCACCATCCCCGGGGCAAAACAGGCCTGCCCCACCAACGCCGCCTGCTGATCGCCGGCAATACCCGCCACCGGCACCGCCGCGCCCAACAGTTCCGGGCAGGTGGTACCAAAATCAGCGGCGCTATCGCGTACCTCCGGCAACACCGATGCCGGCACCTTAAATAGCGCCAGCAGCTCTTCGTCCCAGCATTGCTCATGAATATTGAACAACAATGTGCGCGAGGCATTGGTCGCATCCGTGGCGTGCACTTTGCCGCGGGTCAATTGCCACAGCAACCAGCTATCAATGGTGCCAAACGCGAGCTCACCGGCCTCTGCCCGCTGCCGCGCACCGGAGACGTTATCGAGCAACCAGGCCAGCTTGGTGGCGGAGAAATATGGATCCAGTAACAACCCGGTTTTGCGGCGTACCTGATCTTCATGACCCTGATTACGCAGCGCTTCACAAGTAGACGCAGTACGCCGGTCCTGCCAGACAATCGCCCGAGCCAGCGGGTCGCCGGTTTCGCGATCCCATAGCACCGTGGTTTCACGTTGGTTGGTAATACCGATGGCCGCCAATTGCTGCGCTTCCACCCGGGCATTGCGCAAAGCTTGCTGACACATGGCTAGAGTGTCATTCCAGATCTCCATGGCATCATGTTCCACCCAGCCATCTTGGGGAAAGTGCTGGCGAAACTCTTTCTGCGCCTGCCCGCAGGCCCGACCACTGGCATTAAAAACAATAGCGCGGGAACTGGTGGTGCCCTGGTCGATGGAAAGAATATAAGACATGGCTCGGCTAACCTTGTTATCAGCATGGAGGGCGGGATCACACAAACGCCGCGATATACCATGGGGAGCGTATTTTAAATGACGACCGGATGACAAATCACACAATAACGGCCAGCCCAATAGACCTTATCGGCTATCAGCGGCTTTATGGAAAGGCCTATACAGAAGAACATTTAAGCTTTTCCTATTCAATCAAGTTAGCTCACCCGCCCCAGCACATGCTGACCCTGTTGGCTCTTGGGTAAGGTCACGGTGAAGCGGGCACCGCCTTGCGGGCTTTCATTCACACAAATTTCGCCACCGTGCCAATCCACAATACGCTTCACAATAGACAACCCAAGGCCATACCCACCGCTGGCCCGGTGACGGCTTTTATCCAGTCGGGCAAAGGGTTTGAACACCCGCTCGCGCTCGTGCTCTGGAATCCCCGGGCCATCGTCATCCACATGGATTACCATCAGGTCACCACTCTCCTCAACCCGCATAACAATATTGGATTTGGCATAGCGCAAGGCATTGGTGACCAGGTTCTGCAGCACCCGATGCAGATAGCGTTCTTCCGCCTCCACTTTTAGGGTTGGGTAAGGGTTGCTCACGGTAATCGCCGTTTCATCGCGAATGGTTTCCAGCTCGTCGCGCAGCTGTTCACACAGTTCGCCAATCACCACCGGCTTGAATTCAATATTGGGAGTACCTTGCTCAAGGCGAGCATAGGTAAGAATTTCATCGATCAGCTCATCCAGCTGCTCGATATCGTGATCCATGGCATTCAGCTTTTCGCGGCGACGCTCCGCCGACTCAATATCAGCAAGCATCTCAAGCCCAAAACGCAGCCGCGCCACCGGAGTGCGTAGCTCATGGCTCACTGCGCGAGTCATCTCTCGTTGTGACTCAATCAAACGACGGATATGTGCCGTCATACCATTAAACGTTGCCGCCACCTGACCGATGGCATCGTTGCCTTCGATATTGGCATAGGCCCCCAAGTCCCCACTGCCCAACTGACTCACTGCCTTGTCGAGCTTCTTGAGTCGCCGTTGCAGGGGGCTCACCTGGAGATAAGTAGCCAGCGCCACCGCCAACAGGCTGGTAATGCCCGCAATCAACAGTAGCTCAATAGGAAACTGGTCAAACAAGCTCAACGGGCCAAGCACCAACACTTTCTCGGCTTGTGGCACCGGCGCATAAATCCGGATGCTGGAGTCATTACGAGTACTGTCATCAAGAGCAATGACCACCTCACGGCGCTTGAGCCGCTGTTCTTGCTCATCATCCAGAGACACATCATCGCGTTGCACCAACGTCAGAGGATAGCCGAACTGACGCTGTAATTTGGCCAGCGCCTGATTCCACTCTGATTCTTGGACATGGGATAAATGATTAAGGATCAACACCGCCGTCGCCCGCGCCAGTTGCTCGGACACCCTGGTCATGCGCGTGTTGATATAGACATCTTCGTCGGGAATCTGGAACAGGATATCGGCGTAACCCGCCTCGTCATTCAGACGCATCACTACCAAGCCGTCTTCCAGGTGCAGATTTTCCCGGTACCCCAACCCCAGCTCTTCACTGGAACTCAGGGCAATCTCAGCACTGAACAATTTGCTCAGTACCTGGCTCCAGCGATCACGGCCCCCGGCTTCATAGCGCTGGTAGCCTTCCGCCATCAGGAAAAAGGTACCGCGGGCCATTTTTTCCCGGTACAGATCGGATCGGTAGCTGTTCACCAGCTCTACGGAGCCATAAGCGATGGCACCGATAAAACACAGCGCCAGCAACAGGCCCCCGTAGAGCCTCAGGAAAATACTATTCACACGTCACCCAGCATCATCCCTGCGCCGCGCCGACAAAGTTTAGCCGTTATATGCCGTGCCGATTTCCTTGACGAACAGATAACCCTTGGAACGCACCGTCTTAATGCGCTTGGGATTTTCCGGGTCGTCCCCCACTTTCGGGCGAATCCGAGAAATTCGTACATCAATAGAGCGGTCTTGACCGTCATACTGAATGCCTCGCAGTTTCTCGAAAATTGTTTCTCGTGATAGCACCGTGCCCGCGTTGGAGGCCAGCAACCAGAGCAAGTCATACTCGGCGCTGGTCAGGTCCACCGACTGCCCGGCCAGGGTGACTTCCCGAGCGGAGTTGTCGATTACCAGAGCACCAAACTCCAAACGCACCGGGGAATTGTCACGCTCACTGTCGGTTTCTACCCGGCGCAGCAAGGCACGAATCCGCGCCAGTAACACGCGGGGCTTCACCGGCTTGGCCACATAATCGTCCGCGCCCATTTCCAGACCCAGCACCTGATCCATATCATCCGTACGAGCCGTCAGCATGAGAATGGGATTCTTGTAGGCACTGCGCACTTCACGACATACCGTCAGGCCGTCGGCACCGGGCAGCATCAGATCCAGTACTACCAAATCCGGCTGATCCGCACGAATACGGCGAATCGCTTCTTCACCATCGCTGACTACTGTGACATTCAGGCCGTTACTTTGAAGATATTCACAGGTTAGATCGGCAAGACGCTCATCGTCTTCTACGATCATGATGGCTGGCGGGTTATCCTGCACCGTTGTCATCCCGTCCTTATCCTTTCGAATTTGTATCGTTATTGTCGTTTTGCTCCAGCGCCCACCCGGCGAACTGTAACAAACACATTCCTATCGGGTGTTTATACGCATACACGTTGTGCACGGCAACCTCTCGAGCAGCCCATCGTACAAACAACAACCTCACCGTCCTTCTATTCTTGTATGCACGCCCTGCTCACCGGCCCATCCGTGGTCCGCTCACCCCATTGACAAACACTATATGTAGTATGGCAATGCACAGAAAAAAAGCACCCTCAATGCACCCACATTGCCCCACAGGTTATCCACAAGATTTCCCCAGGCGAAGTGCTTGCAAAAAGAGGAGCACAACTATAACTTGTACTTAAATCAGCTGCCGACCCCAACATGTTGGGTTTTTCGCAAAATCGACGCCGTCTCAAGACAAAGCAGTCTGCAGCGTGTAAAAGTGCAGTCACATCAGCAATTTAGCACTTTACCAACAAGAAGGGGAACGTGTAACGCCATGAACAAGACACAACATATTGTGGTTCGTGCGTTCGCGATGCCATCATGCACCACCCGCGACACGATTTAACACGCCATGCCCCCTGCGGTCGTGGCGTTTTGCCTTGCGTGGTGAACCCACCACGCCCACAACACACAAACACAGACAGCTAAAGCACAAGCAACGGAGAGGGCACCATGCAGACGGATATGAGCCAAAAACTACAGAACGCCGGCTCCCCTGCCAGCGACAGCAACGACCAGGGTCAAAGCATTGCCAGCACAGCGCCCGGCCAGCTACGCGTCATCAAGCGCAATGGCAAGGTCGTGGGCTACGATGACGACAAGATTACCGTTGCCATCAGCAAGGCTTTCCTGGCTGTGGAAGGCGGCACCGCCGCTGCATCGTCCCGTATCCATGAAACCGTGGCGCGCCTAACCGAACAGGTCACCGCCACGTTCAAGCGTCGCATGCCCTCTGGCGGCACCATCCACATCGAAGAAATCCAGGACCAGGTCGAACTGGCCCTGATGCGCAACGGCGAACAGAAAGTCGCCCGTGATTATGTGCTGTACCGCGAACAGCAGGCCTCCAAGCGTGCCGCTGAACAAAGCTCCAATCTGCCCACACCGACTCACCAAGTAGACATGTCTGTCACCATGGAAGACGGCAGCAAAGCTCCGCTGGATATGGCACGCCTTGAGCACCTGATCCGTGCAGCCTGTTCCGGCCTGGAAGACGTGAACGCCGACAAGATCATCACTGAAACCGTGAAGAACCTGTACGACGGCGTCTCTATCCACGACGTGAACACCTCCATGGTGATCACCGCCCGCACCATGATCGAAGTGGAACCGAACTATTCCCAGGTCACCGCTCGCCTGCTGATGGACAAAATCCGCTCCGAAGCCCTACAGTTTCTGAACGTGGCCGAGCGTGCAGGTCATGATGAAATGAACGCTCTCTACGGTGAAGCCCTGAAGGCTTACATCAGCAAAGGCATCGAGCTGGAGCTGCTGTCTCCACAACTCGCCGAGTACGACCTGGACAGGCTGGGCGCCGCCCTGGATGGCAACCGCGATCTGCAATTCTCCTACCTGGGTCTGCAAACCCTGTACGACCGCTACTTCATTCACCACAACGACACCCGCATTGAGCTGCCCCAGTGCTTCTTTATGCGTGTGGCCATGGGCTTGGCCGCGGAAGAAGACAACCGTGAAGCGCGCGCCATCGAGTTCTATAACCTGCTATCCAGCTTCGATTACATGAGCTCCACGCCGACCCTGTTCAACGCCGGCACCCTGCGCCCGCAGCTATCGAGCTGCTACTTGACCACCGTGCCGGATGATCTACACGGCATCTACGGCGCCATTCAAGATAACGCCATGCTCTCCAAGTTTGCCGGCGGGCTGGGTAACGACTGGACTCCCGTGCGCGCACTGGGCGCTTACATTAAAGGTACGAACGGCCGCTCACAGGGCGTGGTTCCTTTCCTTAAAGTGGTCAACGATACCGCCGTGGCCGTTAACCAGGGCGGCAAGCGCAAAGGCGCGGTCTGTGCCTACCTGGAAACCTGGCACATGGACATCGAAGAGTTTCTGGAGCTGCGTAAAAACACCGGTGATGACCGTCGTCGCACCCACGATATGAACAGCGCCAACTGGATTCCCGACCTGTTCATGAAACGCGTGATTAACGAGGAAGACTGGACCCTGTTCAGCCCCAACGACACGCCGGACCTGCACGACCTGTACGGTGAAGCATTCGAAAAAGCGTATACAGAATACGAAGCCAAAACCCGCAGCGGCGAACTGAAACTGTTCAAGCGCCTGCCCGCCATCAACCTGTGGCGCAAGATGCTCTCCATGCTGTTTGAAACAGGCCACCCTTGGTTCACCTTTAAAGATCCGTGCAACCTGCGCAGCCCGCAGCAGCACGTGGGCGTAGTGCACTCCTCCAACCTGTGCACCGAAATCACCCTGAACACCAACCAGGAAGAAATCGCCGTATGTAACCTGGGCTCCGTAAACCTGGCCCAGCACGTGGACGAAAACGGTCTGAATATCGAAAAACTGCAAAGCACCATTAACACCGCCGTGCGCATGCTCGATAACGTGATCGACATCAACTACTACAGCGTGCCCCAAGCGAAGCGTTCCAACATGAAACACCGCCCGGTGGGCCTGGGCATCATGGGCTTCCAGGACGCACTGTATAAGCAGGGCATCAGCTATGCTTCCAGCGATGCGGTGACCTTCGCCGATACCTCCATGGAAGCGGTGAGCTACTACGCCATCCAAGCCTCCGCCAAACTGGCGGAAGAACGCGGTGCCTACCAGACCTTCGACGGCTCCCTGTGGAGCCAGGGCGTATTGCCCATCGACTCCATCGATATTCTGGTCAAGCAACGTGGCGAAGATTACTGCAAGGTGGACCGCAGCGAGACCCTGGACTGGGACAGCGTGCGCGCCATGGCCAAGAAAGGCATGCGCAACTCCAACGTGATGGCCATTGCACCGACAGCAACCATCGCCAACATCACCGGGGTCTCCCAGTCCATCGAACCCACGTACCAGAACCTGTACGTGAAATCGAACCTGTCCGGCGAATTCACCGTGGTCAACCCGTACCTGGTTAACGCGCTGAAAGAGCGCGGCCTGTGGGACAACGTCATGGTCAACGACCTGAAATACTACGATGGCTCCGCACAGCCCATCGAACGTATTCCGGCGGACCTGAAAGAACAGTTCCGTACCGCCTTCGAAGTGGAACCGCGCTGGTTGGTAGAAGCGGCAAGCCGTCGCCAGAAATGGATCGATCAGGCTCAGTCCCTGAACCTGTACATTGCCGAAGCGAACGGCAAGAAGCTGGACGTGACTTACAAGATGGCCTGGTTGCTGGGTTTGAAAACCACCTACTACCTGCGCGCCATCGGTGCCACCCAGACCGAAAAGTCCACCATCAGTGATGGCAAGTTAAACCAGGTTTCCTCCGGGCCAGAAACGCCGACTGAATTCAATCAAGCCGCCGACGTACCCAAAGCTTGTTCCATCGACGAACCTGACTGCGAAGCCTGCCAATAGCCAATAAGAGACGCTCGCACGCTATCACCCGCCATGCACCGCGTTTTTTTCTGCGTGGCCGCATGAAACGTGAGGCGTGCACGCTGACATAAAGAATACGCAAGCGGTGAATCAACACCACCAACCTTGTAATGGAATATGGAGAGAACACATGCTGAGCTGGGACGAATTCAATGCGCAAGAGACGCCTGTCGCCAAACCGCAGCCCACACCCGCAACGCCGCCGGAACCTGAGGCGGTATCTGGCCAAGCGGCACCTGAAGCTAAAGCACCGGGAACGGGAAGTGCTGCGGATGATGGAATCGAGCAACAGCGACGAGACAACACCGCCGCCGCCCGAGCCGCCTCAGACGCGGTAGCCCGCGCCCAGGCCACCGTGGCCAAGATGGACATTGAAGACGGTGTTGCCGAACTGGAAGGGGCCGCTGGCCGCGTAGAAGTTGACGACAAGCGCATGATCAACTGCCGCGCCGACCTGAACCAATTAGTCCCGTTCAAATATGACTGGGCCTGGCAGAAATACCTGGATGGCTGCGCCAACCACTGGATGCCTCAGGAAGTGAACATGAACGCCGACCTGGCGTTGTGGAAAAAGGCCGGCGGCCTCACCGACGACGAGCGTCGCATCGTCAAGCGTAACCTGGGTTTCTTTGCCACTGCCGACTCCCTGGTGGCCAACAACTTGGTGTTGGCCATCTACCGCCTAATCACCAATCCAGAATGTCGCCAGTACATCCTGCGTCAGTCTTTTGAAGAAGCCATCCACACCCACGCTTACCAGTACTGCATCGAATCACTGGGCATGGATGAAGGCGAAATTTTCAACATGTACCAGGAGATTCCGTCCGTAGCCAAGAAGGCCCAGTGGGGCATCCAGTATACCCGAGACCTATCCGACCCGGAGTTCACTACCGGCACCCCGGAAACCGACAAAGCACTGCTGGAAAACCTGATCGCGTTCTACTGCGTACTGGAAGGCATCTTCTTCTACTGCGGCTTTACCCAAATTCTGTCCATGGGCCGCCGCAACAAAATGACCGGCGTGGCCGAGCAGTTTCAATACATTCTTCGTGACGAATCCATGCACGTGAACTTCGGCATCGACGTGATCAACCAGATCAAACTGGAAAACCCGCACCTGTGGGATGCCCAGATGCGCGACAAAGCCACCCAGATGATTCTGGAAGGCACCGAGCTGGAAATTCAATACGCCCGCGACACAATGCCACGCGGTGTACTCGGCATGAATGCCGCGATGATGGAAGAATACCTGCAGTTCATCGCCAACCGCCGCCTGGCCCAACTGGGCCTGCCAGAACAGTTCAAAGGCGTGAACAACCCGTTCCCGTGGATGAGCGAAATCATGGACCTGCGTAAAGAGAAAAACTTCTTCGAAACCCGGGTCACAGAATATCAGGTGGGCGGCGCACTCTCCTGGGAATAACAGTGTGAGTTGTGAGTTGCCATTAGAGAGGGCACGTTTGCCATTAGAGGGTAACGTGCCCTCTTTTTATATCAGTAACTTACAGATTTCTTGCCATTAGAGGATCGCTCATAGCCGGCAACCCACAGTATTCACACGGCTTCTCGGCAACTCTCAGCCACAATTTGAGTAACTCGCGCCCGCGGCCTCTTTCCGGCCTGCCTCGACAATCCGTCACTTGGTTGGATCACTCAATCTTGAACTTTTCTGGATAATGCTTACTGCTCATGAGCGTCACGCTGATTGGAGTTTTGCAGATCGGCAGGTGTCCAAAGAAATGGTGGCGGTTCAAACTGCCACGACAATGCTGTTGCTGAGAGCTTCTTCCAGCTGTTGAAGCGGGAGAGAATCAAGCGAAAGATTTACAGCAGCCGTGACGGCGCCCGAGCAGATATTTTTGATTATATCGAGGTGTTCTATAACAACCAGCGACGCCATGGTTCTAATGAAAAGCTGTCACCGGTAGAGTATGAAAAGCGTCACCAAGAACGGCTGAGAAGTGTCTAGTGAACTGGTGGCGATTCAGTGCTGATGTTGCAGCCCTTCGTCTAAAATCGTTAGATGAACAGCCCATCTCTTGGCAAGATCTATATCTGCAACATACTCGAAAACGGTACCCGATCGCTTACGACGCCATAGATACTAACGGCAAAAAAAGCAGTCATAAAGCATAAAAAAAGGCCGCTAGTGCGGCCCCTAAGAGAATTTTTACTGCCGTAAAACCCTTCAATCGTTAATGGCTAATCATCCATGGTCTGGCTGAAGGAAACATCTTGTTGCCTTCAGCAGTATAGAAAAGCTTGGACTTGCGCTTGTGATGACAACAACCCCGATTTTTTTCTGAATGCTGATTGCCTTGACGAGGCTCATGCATCGCCTTCTCATTACGCGCAATGGCTTGGCGTTTTTCCGGGGCCATATCCAGCACCTCTGGGGGCACCATAATTACCCGCGCTGACAACGCACCACAGGTTGGGCACATGGCGCACTCACCGGAAGCCTGCATGGGAACCAGGTCATGGAACAAGCCATGCTCGACACATTTATAGTCATAAAGCGGCATGATCAGCTCCTGTATAAATTACTTATCTTTCGATAAAGGTATGTCAACGCTACCGGCCACACTATGCTGTGGACCATCCATACCCGGCTTAATATCAAAGTCGAAAATATCCGTTGGCAACCAAAGAGTGGCACAGGCATTGGGCACATCCACTACGCCACTAATATGTCCCTGGACAGGCGCACAGCCGAGCAAAGCATAGGCTTGAGCACCCGTATAACCAAATTTCTTTAGGTACTCAATCGCATTGAGGCAAGCCTGACGATACGCCACATGCACGTCTAAATAATGCTGCTTGCCTTGTTCATCTACAGAGATACCTTCAAATATTAGGTAATCGTCATACTTGGGCGCCATCGGGCTGGGCTTAAAGATCGGATTCTTAATTCCGTATTTTTCCATACCGCCTTTAATGATGTTCACCCGCAAATGGATCCAGCCAGCCATCTCAATGGCTCCACAGAACGTAATCTCACCATCACCCTGGCTAAAATGCAGATCCCCCACGGACAGCCCCGCATCCTTCACATAAACGGGGAAATAAACCTGCGAGCCCCTCGACAAATCTTTAATATCACAGTTACCACCATGCTCACGGGGCGGTACGGTACGGGCGCCTTCGGCAGCAGCCTGGGCTTTCGCGTCACCGCTTAACTTACCCATGTGCGCCGTATCGGCATAAGGTAAGTTAGCCAACCCAGGAACACGATCAGGCTCGGTATCGTAAAGTGCTTTTTCCCGGGTGTTCCACTCTTCAAGCATTTCCTTCGACGGCAAACAACCTATAAGGCCCGGGTGAATCAGGCCGGCAAACTCCACGTTGGGAATATGGCGGGACTTGGTGAACATACCATTGAAATCCCAGATGGATTTCTGAGCTTCAGGAAAATGTTCGGTAAGGAAGCCACCGCCATTTTGCTTGGAAAAGAAACCATTAAAGCCCCATTGGCTTTCATCAAAAGTGCCGATATCAAGGATATCCACCACCAGAAGATCGCCAGGCTCGGCGCCTTCGACACCCACAGGTCCGGTTAGAAAGTGCACCTGGGTCAGGTCGACATCACGAACATCATCAGCGCTATCGTTATTCTCGATCTGCCCACCGGTCCAGTCATGGCATTCCAGGATAAAATCATCACCAGGCTTCACCATTTTGGCCATGGGGATATCCGGGTGCCAACGATTATGAACGTTTTCGTTTTCGTAAGGCGATTGTTTCAGGTCAATCTTGATAATCGTTTCAGCCATAATCAAAGCTCCTCAGCGAATCATTTAGGTCGAGTGGGCATCAACACAATCACTATTAATGAAACCGCCAAGGACAACCATGCGTTAATAGCACAGCAAACCTACGTCATTTGACGTAGGTTTGCTGGCAACAGGCTGATTTTTAAATTAGAAAATTATTTTTGCATTACCCCTAACTTGACCGCTCCGGGTCATATTTCTATCCATCACGGATTCTCGCCTTATCATCACAAGACAGTTTATAGCTCCCTCCCACCAAATCTTTAACTTACATCAGACTGTTTCCTTGCTTCCATCTGGTGGACCAACGTAGCACCGCACCAAGTTGGAGATATTGTTCTTCAAAGCCCAGCACTCTTGCCTCTTGCTTCTTGCTTCTTGCTTCTTGCTTCTTGCTTCTTGCCTAACAAAATAGTGGAGCTTCATCCATCAAAGAAAAGTACTCACGCCCCATTCTTTTTATATGCTTTCTTAAACCGACCGGTCTCAGGGCTATCGAGAATTAGCAGCATCTGATTAGAGTTCCACTTTGCCGTATTCAACTCTTTGGTGGAGTATTCTGTGAAAATCAGATCCAAATCCGGGTAGACTGCTTTCAAAGAAGCGATTGCCTAACAACTCTGATCTACCTGTGCCGAAATCTCGTCGGGCCCTTTGGGCACAGGAACAGGGTACTCAATCATCATGGTTAGAAACACCTCGCCCCAAGCGCTGACGCTACTTCTACTTGCCATCTCTCTACTCTTTGATGATGCCTTTGAACAATCCACTCGGTGGCTGCATTGAGATTATTACACCGTAATAATGTAACTCTAATGCGTCAGATGATGTAATCACACCGATTTTAAATCGATGGGCAGACGCTTCATGAATAGCCAGACATGATCGTCACTTAAAGAAGACCGTCACCAAGGCTGTACGTACTGCAAGCGACACCTATCCGATAACGGTAAAAACCGCCAGCAGGCTGACGGTTTAGTTAATCTCTCGAGACTCAATCAAACAGGAATAACGATGAGCTTTCCTGCTTGCATCTGTGCCTCGAAGGTATCCGCTTGAGGGTAATCCAACATCACTCTGGCCAGCGGCGGAGAAAGCTCATTGCGAACCCGACGCGCCATTTCCCTGGCCCCATAACGGGCATCCATGGTGTTGCATAGATAACGCCGTGTCCCATCACCTAAGCTCAGCAGCACTTTACGTCTTAGTAACCGTCGATTGAGCTTTTCCAACTCGATATCCAGCAATTGCTCACTAATATCCTGATCCAGAGCATTAAACGTAATGATGCTATCAATACGATTAAGAAATTCTGGATCAAAATGTTGCTGCAATGCCTGATCCACCACCGCTTCTATCTGGCGGCTCGAATTCTTCCAGACCCACCAGCGTTTCTGTTGCCGCCCTCTCAATGCCGACACTTGTGATGCCCCGGCGTTACTGGTCATGAAAATTAGGCTATTGCGGAAGTTGATTTCACGGTTGCCGGCGCTCAGTCTGAGTCGACCTCGATCCAGCACATTGAGCAATGCTCTGACCACTTCAGGGCTGGCTTTTTCCAGTTCATCAAACAACACAATACCGGGTTTGCTAAAGCTGCCTTGAATAGCCTCTACATCAAATAGAGTTTGGCCTTCTTTGCTACCCACATACCCTGGCGGCGCTCCAGTTAATGAAGCGGCATAATGCTCCTGGGCCAAAGTGCTCATATCTATCCGGCACACAGCATCAGCGCTACCGTGAATAGCCTCCGCCAGCAAACGCACCGTTTCAGTCTTACCGACCCCGGTGGGGCCTACAAACAGTTGCACCGCCAGAGGTCGGTCATCCGGGGCGATATCCGCCTTGAGGACTCGCAGCATATTGTCGATACGATCTAGCACATGAGGCTGGCCAACAATCCGTTTACGTAATGTTGCCATTACCGTGGCCGGATCAAAGGTAAATCGGGACATTCTCCCTGAATGGTCAGCATCTCGCTTTCGATCCGCCATCTCATGATTCGCTGCTAACTGCTCATTGATGAAGGGCATCACTCACCCGCCGTTCTCTCTTTACCATCCACAGGCAATTCACCCACCGGACACTCTGCCACCCCTATTGTGCTACGTGTCATGGCTTCTACGTTCTCCTGCGCCTTTTGAGCATCCATTACCCAGGTGCGATAAAAGTCAAAAGGACAGTCCGCAATACCCTTGTCTCCATCACCAGAAGCATGCATGCCGGTATAACCACGGTGCAGCAACTTAAACAGATGATTTTGAGACTGATCATTAGCACGAGCATCACGGATTTGACTGACGGATAACTGGGCATACTGAATACCCATATCCTCTTCACCACATTCACCCAGAGTACGACCATCAAACCCGATGAGTGCCGAGTGCCCAAAATACGAATACACGCCATCAAAACCACTGGCGTTAGCTACAGCCACATAGCAGTTATTCGCCCAGGCCATGGACTTGGCCATCATCACCTGCTGCTCCTTCGCCGGATACATATAGCCCTGGCAACGAACAATCAATTCAGCACCTTTCATGGCACAATCACGCCAGATTTCCGGGTAGTTACCGTCATCACAAATGATGAGGCTGATCTTCATTCCCTTGGGACCTTCCGTTACATAGGTCGTATCACCAGGATACCAACCCTCAATAGGACACCACGGAATACACTTACGGTATTTCTGAACAATTTCCCCTTCATTATTGATTAACACCAGCGTGTTATAAGGGGCTTTCGCAGGGTGCTCTTCATGTTGTTCGCCCGTCAGCGAAAACACACCCCAGGTATTAGCTTCACGACAGGCAGCGGAGAAAATAGCGGTCTCATCACCGGGAATGGTAGCCGCTGTGGCCATCATTTCATCCGGGTCATACATAATGCCCATAGTGCTGTATTCCGGAAAAACCACCAAATCCATCCCCGGCAGTCCCTTTTTCATGCCCTTAATCATTTCCGCAATGTTACGGGCATTATCTAGCACTTCAGCTTTGCTATGCAGTCGCGGCATTTTGTAATTCACTACCGCAACACCCACGGTATCGTTACTGCTGGAAATATCGCCGTGTCGCATTACTCTCTCCTTTACTGCTTAAAACTCATCGGCAAACAGGCACATCACACCGCAAGATATGCCGCTATTTTTTCCTGATTCATACTCTCACCGCTTTCTTCATGTACGATTTCGCCTTTCTCGATGACTAAAATTCGATCAGCCACATCCATGACAAAGCTCAACACTTGCTCAGACACCACAATGGATAGCCCGCGCTCATCGCGGATACGCTTCAACGTACGGGCCATATCCTTGATGATGGAGGGTTGAATCCCCTCAGTGGGCTCATCCAGCAACAACACCTTGGGCCGTGTGGCCAGTGCACGGGCAATTGCCAACTGTTGCTGTTGACCGCCGGATAAGTTTCCGCCTCGACGGCTCTGCATTTCTTCTAGAACGGGAAACAGTTCGTATAAATCTTTGGGGACTTTCTTTTCCCCCACCGCGGCCAAGCCGGTTTCGATATTCTCTTTCACAGTCAACGACGGAAAAATCATACGTCCCTGAGGAACAAACCCCAGACCGGCCTTTACTCGCTGACAGCTTTTCATGGCCGACAGATCCACTCCGTCCAGCTCGGTTATGCCAGCGCGGGCTTTTTCCATACCGATCAGAGATTTCATCAGGGTGGTTTTACCCATGCCATTACGGCCCACTACTGCAACAATTTCGTTTTCCTCAACTTTGAGGTTCATATTGCGAATAATGGTGCTCTGCCCGTAGGCTACGTCGTAATTTGATACTCTCAACATAACTAGCACTCCCTATCAGAGTCGGCACCGTGAATAACTCGCGGCGACCTTCAACTCAGTGACCCAGGTAAACTTCGATGACCTTTGGGTCCGCTTTAACCTTCTCTAGCGACCCTTCCGAGAGCACCTTGCCCTGATGCATTACCGTAACGCGGTCAGCAATATCACCAACAAACTGCATGTCATGTTCGATGACTAGTACCGTATGGTTTTTGGTAATAACCCGAAGAAGTTCAGCCGTTTTTTTTCGTTCTGCTACTGACATGCCAGCAACCGGTTCATCTAACATCAATAGATCCGGTTTCTGGATAAGCAACATACCGATTTCTAACCACTGCTTTTGACCATGACTAAGCAAGGCGGCGGGTTGATCGAGAAGATCTTCGAGAAAGATAGTTCTGGCCACTTCTTCCACCGCATTGATAACTTCAGCATCACGCTTGAATGCCAAGGCCCCCATTACAGAACGCCCACGTGGAAATGACACTTCTAAATTTTCGAAAACGCTTAGGTCTTCATAAATAGAGGGGTTTTGAAATTTTCGACCAACACCAGCACGCACAATCTTGTGCTCGCTCATTTTGCTCAGTTCTTTCCCCTTGAACTTTATCGATCCTTCCGTTGCCCGGGTTTTTCCGCAGATCAGATCTAGTACCGTGGTTTTACCGGCCCCATTGGGGCCGATAATCACACGAATCTCCTGTGGTTCCAGGTACAGCGACATATCGTTAACCGCCTTGAACCCATCGAAAGAAACAGTCAAACCTTCTACCGCAAGAATGAAATCATTATTAGTCGGCATCATTTCACTTCCTCCACAGGCAGATTTTCAGCATCAGCGCGACGGCGACGCAGCAGCGAGGGCAACTTACTTTCTAGCGGCTGAATATAACGGTTATAAAGCCCAGCCAAGCCATCAGGGAAGGCCAGCACTACACCAATGAATAGAGCACCCATTGCATACAGCCACAGTTCAGGGAAGGATTCTGAGAAGCCCGTTTTAGCGGCATTCACAATTAACGCGCCATACACCGCGCCCAGCAGAGAATTCCGGCCGCCCACGGCACACAGCACCACCATTTCAATGGAGGGTACAATCCCCACAAATGTTGGCGACATGAAACCTACCTGCAGGGTAAACATGGCCCCACCCACACCGGCAAACATAGCGGCTAGGCAGAACACAAATATCTTGAAAGAAGCAACGTCGTAACCGGAAAAACGTACCCGATCTTCCTGGTCGCGCATGGCAAGCAGAATACGCCCCAGCTTGCTATGCATGACCCAGCGACCAATCATCAGGCACAGGAACAACATGCCTACACACACGAAGTACAACGCCGTTTTGGCTTCGTCACTACGGATATCCCACCCCATCAAGGTGCGCAGATCGGTAATACCATTCACCCCCCCTGTGAAACCCTGCTGACCAATGATCAGGATCGTCAGGATGGCGGCAATCGCCTGGGTAATGATGGCAAAATACACGCCACCTACTCGGCGTTTGAACATGGCTACGCCAATGATCAGGGCAAGAATCGCCGGCACGGCAACCACCGCAATCAAAGTAAAGGAAAAGCTGTGGAAGGGTTCCCAAAACCAGGGCAGTGCGGTGAGCTGGTTCCAGTCCATGAAATCAGGAATACCTGGGGTAGACTGAATGGAGGTATTCTCTGGACTGGACGCTTCCAACTTCAAGAACATCGCCATGCAGTAGCCGCCAAGGCCGAAAAAGATCCCCTGCCCAAGACTCAAAATACCACTGCGGCCCCAGCAAAGTACCAGACCTAGCGCGGCAAACGCATAGGTTAGATACTTGCCAACCATATTAAGACGAAAGGCATCCAGTGCCAGTGGGAACACCACCACCAGCAGCAGCGCCAACAGCAGATGGTAGATTCCCTCGCGGGATCCTAACCATTGAAAAAACGACGTTGATTTCATGGCGATCTCCTAGCGACGAACCTTGAGTGCAAACAAACCTTGCGGACGCAACATCAGAATGCCGACCACAACCAGCAGCGTGAGCACTTTAGCCATTGAACCACTCAGGAAAAATTCCATCGTGGACTGGGCCTGGGAAATGGTGAATGCAGAGGCGATAGTGCCAAGCAGACTTTGCGCACCGCCAAACACCACGACCAGGAAGGTATCGACAATATACAATTGCCCGGAGGTGGGACCGGTAGAACCAATCATGGTGAACGCACTGCCCGCCACACCGGCAATACCACACCCTAGCGCAAAGGTGACGCGATCAACTTTACTGCTATCGATACCGACAGCTTCAGACATGGGCCGGTTCTGTACCACCGCACGAACCTGTCGACCCCAACCAGAGCGGAACATCAACAGATAAACGCCAAAAGCAATCACCAGCGCCAACACCATCACGAAGATCCCGTTGATAGGAATTTCCACCAAATCGGTAACCGCAATCGACCCCATCATCCAGTCCGGCAGACTCACACCCACTTCCCGTGCACCAAAAACACTGCGGTAAGTCTGCTGAAGAATAAGACTCAGACCCCAGGTCGCCAGTAGCGTATCCAGCGGACGATGGTAGAGGTGACGTATCATTAGCCATTCCACCAGCGCCCCAAGCGCGGCGGTGACAAAAAAGGCCAATATCATGGCTACAAAAAAATACCCCTCGTATAACCCTGGCAGATAGTTTTCGAACAACTGGGCAGTCAAGTATGTGGTGTAGGCGCCCAGAATCATGAATTCACCATGGGCCATGTTGATCACGCCCATTTGCCCAAAAATAATGGCCAGCCCCAGCGCCATCAGTACAAAGATGGAAAATAGCGACAGGCCGGCAAACCCTTGCATGGCGAAGATAGAAGTCAGCTCCGTCATGGTGTAGTCAGCGAACATGGCAGGTACTCCCGAAAATTAAAGAGGGAAATTCGGCAAGAAAAAGAATGATCTTGAAAGATCCGGCGCCCGATATTCAGGGCGCCGGGGTTACACCTCACTGATAGCCTTTAGGGAACGGGTCCGGCTCCATCAGTTCTTCGGTTTCGTAAATCACTTTGTACTGACCATCTTTCTGTGCCTGGCCGATACGGGCCTTGGACCACAAGTGATGGTTTTCGTGGATACGCACATAGCCTTCTGGTGCAGTGGTCAACTCAATACCCGGAGAAGCTTCGCGCACTTTGTCGATATCGAAAGAGCCCGCTTTCTCTACCGCCGCTTTCCACAACCATGGGCCAAGATAAGCCGCCTGGGTCACGTCACCGATAACGATGTCTTCACCCCAACGCTTCTTGAACGCTTTTACAAAGTCTTGGTTATTGTCGTTACCCAAGCTTTGGAAATACTTCATGGAAGCGTAAGCGCCTTCCACGTTTTCACCACCGATACCCAGAATTTCATCCTCGGTGACGGAGATGGTCAGTAGCAACGGACTCTCTTTGGTCAGATCGATACCCGCCGCTTTCATCTGCTTATAGAAAGCCACGTTGGAACCACCTACCACAGAGGCAAAAATCACATCCGGTTTCTTTAACTTGATCTTGTTAATTACCGAGTTGAACTGGGTATGACCAAGCGGGTAGTACTCTTCACCCACTACTTTCAAGCCCAGCTTATCAATGTGCTTACGGGCAATCTTGTTAGAGGTACGCGGCCAAATGTAATCGGAGCCCAGCAAGTAGAACGTCTTGGCACCTTTCTCTTCAGCCAACCAGTCAATACTGGCGAGAATTTGCTGAGTCGCTTCCTGGCCGGTATAGATTACGTTTGGAGATTTTTCCAGCCCCTCATAGAACGTGGGGTAATAAAGCATGCCGTTATACTGCTCAAATACTGGCAGCACTGCTTTACGGGAAGCGGATGTCCAGCAACCAAAAACCGCAGCCACATTATCGTTCACCAGCAACTTACGAGATTTTTCAGCGAAGGTGGGCCAGTCACTGGCGCCATCTTCCTGGATATACTCGATCTGACGTCCCAGCACCCCCCCTGAAGCATTGATCTGTTCAATCGCCAACTTCTCAGCCTGCACTGAGCCTGTCTCACTGATTGCCATAGTGCCGGTAACCGAATGCAGAATACCGACCTTTACTGTGTCGTCAGTCACCGCTAGGCCAGTGGTGTTCACGTCGGCAGCCAGTACCGTATTAGAAAGGGCGAACAACGCAGGTAGCGCCATCAGCCCTCCCAGAAGATGCCGGCGCGTCGAGGACGGCCGGTGACTGGAAGAACGGGTTTTGCTCAATTTCATGGTTTACCCCTCATCAGCGAATTCATGGGAAGCACCTCGTTTCCCTCGCTAACGAGTATGAAAATCTGCCCCCCTGGGGCCCATTCGGTGATTACGCCATCGCCGTACGTCATTTAACGCATACCCCGCACCTGCGATGGGCCATAAAGTAATGCGCGTACACGAACGGGCACGTTTTGTGCATTGCTGCCTGCATCATCATGGAGCAACTGACACCGCCCCAGCACTTATTCCGGCATCCGCGAAATGGACATCCTGCTGCCGACAACGGAAACGTTATGGCAATCGAGCAACGCATATTCCGTGTGCGACGCAGTTACAATCAGTGGGTTGGCAACCAAACGTTGGAGGATTTCTCATTGCGTTTCACGGGCAAGGGAGCCCGTCGCTGGTCTGCCGGTCGAGTCGCCGGCACAGCTATCGGTGCGATCACTTTCCTTGCCCTGGAAGCCATTGGTGGAGCGATCACCTTAAATTACGGCTTCACTAACGCAGTGGCGGCCATCTGTGCGGTCATGCTCACCATCTTCCTTCTCGGTTTGCCCGTCAGTTATTACGCCGCTCGTTACGGGGTGGATATCGACCTGCTTACTCGGGGAGCGGGCTTTGGCTACCTAGGCTCAACCATCACCTCCCTGATATACGCGTCATTCACCTTTATTTTCTTCGCCTTGGAAGCGGCTATCATGGCCATGGCGCTGGAAATACTGTTCGATATCCCTCCAACTATTGGGTATTTACTCAGCTCACTAATCGCCATTCCATTAGTCATTCATGGCATCACCACCCTGACCCGTTTTCAGTTATGGACACAGCCCATATGGGTATTCCTGCAGCTACTTCCATTCGGGTTTATCCTCATGCAAGACCCAGAATCACTGCCGCGCTGGGCCAGCTTCGAAGGACTTAATAACGATGGCGGTAGCTTCAACCTGATCATGTTTGGCGCCGGCGCCACCGTGCTGTTTTCACTGGTTGCACAAATTGGCGAGCAAGTAGATTTTCTGCGTTTCATGCCTGAACCGGAAAAAGGCAAACGGCTACGCTGGTGGGCAGCCATGCTCGCCGGTGGGCCTGGTTGGGTAGTGATCGGCGCGTTGAAAGCCTTAGCCGGCTCCTTTTTGGCGGTACTGGCTTTTTATTCTGGGCTCGCCCTGGAGCAAGCTCAGGAACCAATGCATATGTACCTGGTGGCATTCAGTCATGTCACCCAAAACCCCACCATGCTACTGGCACTGGCCGGGATCTTCGTTATTCTCTCGCAGTTAAAAATCAACGTAACCAACGCCTATGCCGGCTCCATTGCCTGGTCCAACTTTTTCTCCCGGCTGACCCATAGCCACCCTGGGCGGGTTGTATGGCTAGTCTTCAATGTTGTGATTGCCTTGGTATTGATGGAAATCGGTATTTACCGGGCTTTTGAATCCATCCTCGGCAGCTACGCGGTGGTCGCGGTGGCTTGGATGGGCGCTTTAGTGGCCGACTTAGTGATCAATAAACCGCTGGGACTCAGCCCAAAACACATCGAATTTAAACGTGCCCATCTCTATGACCTGAACCCCGTAGGGTTCGGCTCTATGATGATCGCCACGGCCATCGGCCTTAGTGCTCGCGCCGGCCTGTGGGGCGAAACAGCCCGAGCTCTGGCCTCCTTTATTGCCCTGTTCAGCACCTTTATCAGTGCCCCATTGATTGCCCTACTTACCCGCAGCCGTTACTACATCGCCCGCGCGCCCAGCCCTAGCCGTGAGTTGGAAGGCCTTGCTTGTTGTATTTGCGAGCATCATTTCGACAGGGAGGACATGGCCTTCTGCCCCGCCTACAACGGCCCGATATGTTCCTTATGCTGTTCTTTGGATGCACGCTGCAACGACAGCTGCAAACACAACGCTCGTTTCTCCGAACAATTGATTGACTGGATGGGCGGGCTGCTTCCACAAACACTGATTAATCACATGCGCTCACGGATGGGGCATTTTCTCGGCCTGCTGATCATCGTGGCCTTGATTATGAGTGGACTGCTGGCTTTGATTTATTATCAAATCCCCATTGCCGACCCTACGGTAAAAGAACTGATGGCTGACACCCTGACCAAAGTGTTCGCCATACTCATCATTATCAGCGGTGTGGTAGCTTGGTTGTTTGTGCTTGCCCACGAAAGTCGGGTTGTTGCCCAAGAAGAAAGCCGGCGCCAAACCCGCATGTTGATGGAAGAAATTAAAGCTCACGAAAAAACTGATCTGGCATTACAGCAAGCCAAGGAACTGGCCGAATCCGCCAATCAAGCAAAAAGCCGCTACCTCACAGGGCTCAGCCACGAACTACGCTCCCCTCTTAATGCCGCTTTTGGCTACGCCCAACTGCTGGAGCAGGATCCAACCATCCCGGAAAACCGGCGCGATGCCATTGGTGCCATTCGCCGCAGTACAGAGCATCTATCCGACCTGATTGAAGGGCTGCTGGAGATATCCAAAATCGAAGCGGGCCGGCTGGAGCTGTACCGCAATCAGGTATGCGTACCGGAACTCATCGATGAACTGGTCACCATGTTTCAGTTACAGGCCGCGGAAAAAGGCATTGGCTTCGAATTTAGCAGTAAAAGCCAGATGCCCACCTGGGTCACTACGGATGAGAAACGGTTACGACAGATTCTGATCAACCTGCTCTCCAACGCCATCAAGTTTACCCGTGAAGGCCAAGTCACACTGACCTTTCGTTACCGCAATCAAGTGGCCGAGTTCGTTATTGCCGATACCGGCGTCGGCATTGATGAAGAAGACCTGAAACGCATCTTCCGACCGTTCGAGCGGGTAAGAAAACCGGGAACTCCCAGTGTTCATGGCACCGGGCTAGGGCTCACCATTACCCAGTTGTTAGCCGACATCATGGGAGGCGATATACAAGTAAGCAGCATCCCCGGCCAAGGAAGTGAATTTCGTCTTTCGGTAATGCTATCCAGATTGAGTGGCCCAGCCCCCACCCGCCGTGAACGCAAACCCGTGGCCGGCTATATTGGCGAGCGTAAAAGCCTGTTGATCATCGATGATGACCCCTCACACCGGGGTCTAATCAGTGATCTGCTTACCCCTTTGGGATTTATTATCAATGAAGCTCCGGATGGAGAAACAGGCTTGCAACTGGCCCGGCATACTACCCCAGACCTAGTACTACTAGACATTTCTATGCCAGGCCTCACCGGCTGGGAAACCGTTCAGCATATTCGTCAGCAAGGTTACCGTGGCCCGGTAATCATGCTTTCTGCCAATGCTCGTGAAAACGACCCAGCCATCCCCGACGGCTTGCATAACGATTACCTGACCAAACCACTAAAACTCAATAGCCTACTAGACAGCCTAGCCCGCCACCTATCACTGACTTGGTTGCATCCACACAATACTTCACCAAAGCACATCACCGTTGTGCAGCAAGCCGAACCAGTGCGCGCTCTAAATAGCACCCTGCGTGATGAACTTCTTGCTCTGGCAGAGATCGGTCACTTAACGGGTCTACTGAATCGGATAATACAGGAGCGAGAAAAGGGAAATCTGGGTTCTGATATAGCGGAAAGAATGCACACTTTACTTAAAATATTTGATTTTCAGGCCGTGATCCGATTATTAGAGGCAGCCCCATGACAGCCGCACAACGTAAAGACCTGATACTGGTGGTGGACGACTCCCCAGACTCTCTCGGCATGATTCATCAGGCGTTGGATCAAGCCGGGCTCACTGCTCTTATCGCACTGGAAGGCCAGCAAGCACTGAATATTGCCGAAAAAATGACACCAGATTTGATCTTGATGGATGCGATCATGCCCAACTTAGATGGCTTCGAAACTTGCCGCCGCCTGAAACAGCATCCAAATCTGGCCTGCGTTCCAGTAATTTTCATGACCGGACTAACCGAAAGTGAAGATGTGGTCCGGGGTCTGGAAGCCGGGGGCGTGGACTACATCACCAAACCAGTGCGGCCTAACGAACTGATCGCTCGCATCCGCGTACATTTAAACAATGCTCGCATGACACAAAGCGCCCACACCACCCTGGACCGACTTGGCCAGACCAGCTTTTCCACCGATGCCGCAGGCCAATGGCACTGGGCAACCCCGCACACCGACCAGCTACTGGAAAAAGCCAAGGTGGAACGCAGCGCGCTTGCAGACCCAATACAACGCTGGCTCAAACATCAACCGGAGCGGGGCCAGCAACTCAATACACTGCCGGGTAACCTGGGGCTACGCTATCTGGGTCATTCAGTGAGCGGTGAGGAAAATAGCGAGCACTTATTCCGGCTGCTACACCACGACAGCGATGCAGAGCTGGAGTTGCTGAAAACATCGCTGCATGTAACCCACCGCGAGTCCCAGGTACTAGTGTGGATTGCACACGGTAAAACCAACCGAGAAATTGCCCAGATTCTCGAGTTAAGCCCACGGACAGTAAACAAACACCTGGAACAGATCTTCCGCAAACTGGGAGTTGAAAACCGGACAGCCGCAGCAGCCATGGTTATTCAATACCTTACCCAGATTCATTGAGCGCCAGCCACCACCTCAGGCAGCAACAGAACCACACCCGCATAACTGGCCACCAGCAAGGTCATGGCAACCCCCAGCCCAAGGAAGGGCCCCACATTCAACGCACGGTGGTAGATGAAACTTTGCGCTGCCAACTGCCAGCTCACTAGCACTAAGTAAAGCAGCTCAATGGCATTCAGTGACTGAGCCATAGAGGCGTTAAGGGCCAGCAACGGCAGGCTCAGCAGGGTCAACACCACATCGACACCAACCAGCGACAGGGCCGTCTGCAGCCAACGCCCCTGCAGCCCTTTAAACGCCAGCAGCAGACCTGTACCCGCCAGCACCACCACCAGCGATAGCAGTTGGCTGCTCACCAAGATACCAAGGGGTAATGCCGTCTGCAGGCTACCCACCAATAGCTGCAGCATAAACCAGCCTGCCAGCACCAGCGCCATTAACGACGGGGAATACGGGACGTTTTCAGGGCTGGCACGAAATATAGCCAGCCGCCAGAACAAGGTTATCAATACAGTCATGGATCCTCCGGCCCGCTATTCTTTCAGAGCGGGAGGGAAAGGCAAGCAGGAACAAGCTTCAAGCTTAATGTTGCAACACAAAAAAACATCTTCACCATTCGATCAATGGCCGTCGCACAGCCCCTCTTGTCAGTTTCAGCCGCCCACCCACAACGTCACCAGCCCATGCACGCATTGAACCTTAACATCATGTCGTCCGACAACCGCAGGTGTGTTTTTTGGGGCGCCTTCGCTAGAATGCTCGCAAATTGAATCAAGGGGTCTCACATGGCGCGTAAAAACGCTTTCTATGCTCAGTCCGGCGGTGTCACTGCCGTCATCAATGCTTCTGCTGCCGGCGTTATTGAAACAGCACGAGAAAACAAGGATGTGATCGGCAAAGTCTACGCCGGCCGGAATGGCATCATCGGCGCACTCACTGAAGAGCTGATCGATACAAGCAAAGAAAGCAAAAGCGCCATTGAAGCGCTCAAGCACACGCCCGGCGGGGCCTTCGGTTCTTGCCGCTATAAGCTGAAAGACCTCAAGACCTCCCGACGCGAATACGAACGTCTAATCGAAGTCTTCAAAGCTCACAACATCGGCTACTTCTTCTATAACGGTGGTGGTGATTCCGCCGACACCTGCCTGAAAGTATCACAGCTTTCCGAGAAAATGGGCTACCCGATCCAGGCTATCCACGTGCCCAAAACCGTGGACAACGACCTGCCCTTCACCGACGTGAGCCCAGGTTTCGGTTCCGTCGCCAAGTACACCGCTGTGAGCTGCCGTGAGGCCGCCCTGGACGTGGCCAGCATGTGCGCCACCTCCACCAAGGTGTTCGTGATGGAAGTCATGGGCCGTCACGCTGGCTGGATCGCCGCCTCCGCCGGGCTAGCCAAAGAGGATGCCGATGACGCTCCGCACCTGATCTTGTTCCCGGAAATTGCCTTCGACAAAGCGGCCTTCATGAAAAAGGTGGAAGCCACCGTCAAGAAAGCAGGCTATTGCGTCATTGTGGTGTCCGAAGGGGCTCGCTATGAAGACGGTACTTTCTTGGCCGACGCGGGTAACACTGACGCCTTTGGCCACAAGCAGCTGGGCGGTGTGGCTCCGGTCATCGCTCAGATGGTGAAAGACGAACTCGGCTACAAATACCACTGGGCTGTAAGCGATTACTTACAGCGCGCCGCACGCCACATAGCATCAGCCACTGACGTGGAGCAAGCCTACGCAGTGGGCCGAGCCGCCGTTGAGTTCGCTGTGGCCGGTAAAAACGCAGTCATGCCCACCGTGGTTCGCAAGGACACAAAAAAATACAGCTGGACCATCGGCGAAGCGCCGCTAAAGAAAGTGGCCAATGTAGAAAAGAAAATGCCGCGTAAATACATCAGCAAGGATGGTTTCGGCATTACCCCCGCGGCCCGAGCCTACCTAGAGCCTTTGATTGGTGGTGAATCCTACCCTCCCTACAAAAACGGCCTGCCGCAATTTGCCAAACTAAAACTGGCCCCGGTCGAGAAAAAGTTAAACGATGCTTTTGAGGTATAAAACACTGGCATCCTGATAAAAAGCAAAAGCCTCGCAATGCGAGGCTTTTGCTCTTCACTAACGCCCAATGGCCATTCAGCGCTGACCGTTTCCCAGAACAACTATTCTTTTAATTTCGACGATTCAACCATCAGATCAACCGCCCCATAAAAACAGAATCATGTGCGCTCATGGCGCTCTTTTTTACGTGCGTGCGCCAACAAGTCATCAACATACTCCTGCTCTTCATGAAGATCATCGGCCATGGAGGGGGCATGGGGAAGCACCTGATTCAGCAGCACCGCCACCAACCCGCATAGGCTAATGCCCTGCAGGGTGAAGTCGCCGTTGCCCATGACCATGCCGCCAATGCCGAAAATCAAGGTTACCGCCACAATGACCAGATTACGTTGCGCATGAAGATCCACCTGCGCCTTGATCAAGGTATTCATGCCCACACTCGCAATGGAGCCGAACATAAGAATCAAAATTCCGCCCATCACTGGGGTGGGGATACTCTGTAGTAACAACCCAAACTTGCCAATAAAGGCCAATAAGATGGCGAAGATCGCTGTCCAGGTCATTACCACCGGATTGAACACCCGGGTCAACATCACCGCGCCGGTAACTTCCGAATAAGTGGTATTAGGTGGGCCACCGAACAAGGCCGCGACCATGCTCGCCACACCATCGCCTGTGAGCGTGCGATGCAGCCCAGGCTTACGAATATAGTCTTTGCCGGTCACGTTACTGATCGCCAGCACATCTCCTACATGCTCAATGGCCGGCGCCAGTGCCACCGGCATCATGAACAGGATGGCGGGCCAATAAAAGGTGGGAGCAATAAAGGTCGGCACCGACAACCAGCCCGCTTGATTCACCCCGGAAAAATCCACCATGCCCATGGCCAGAGCCGTCAGATAGCCCGAAACCACTCCGCACAGAATGGGTAATAGCCGGAACAAACCATGCCCCAGCGCCGCCACCAACATAGTGACCAACAAGGAAACCATGGAAACGAGCAGCGCATCCCCATACGCAAACATCTGCATCTCACCATTACCGGACATGCCCATGGCAAAGTTCACCGCAGTAGGGGCCAAGCTCAGCCCAATCACCATAATGATGGGGCCGGTGACTACCGGCGGCATCAGCCGGTGCAGAAACCCCGGGCCCCGCCATTTCACTAACACTCCGAGAATCACGTAAACCACGGCTGTGCAGAACAGCGCCCCCATCGTGGCAGGCACCCCCCACTGTTTCACAGCATGGGAAATGGGTGCCACAAATACAAAAGAGGACGCGAGAAAAACAGGAATAGAGCGCCGAGTAATCCATTGAAACAGCAGCGTGCCCAAGCCCGCGGTAAATAGCGCCACGCTGGGGTCCAGCCCTGTGAGCAACGGCATTAACACCATCGCACCAAAAGCCACAAACAGCATCTGGGCACCAATAAGAATGGTTTTCCAGTTCCAGAATCCGCCGGTCTGGCTCATAAGGAGCTCCTGTTAGCAATAATCAAGCGGCTACTTGGTGCCGAAAATCTTGTCCCCGGCATCCCCCAGGCCCGGCATAATGTAACCGTCCTCGTTCAAACCCTGATCCACCGAAGCAGTGTAAAGAGACACATCAGGGTGTGCTTCTTGGACTTTACGGATACCTTCCGGCGCCGCCACCAGCACCAAAGCTCGAATCTGGGTGCAACCGGCTTTTTTTAGCATGTCGATGCAAGCCAGCATGGAGCCCCCGGTGGCTAGCATTGGGTCGATAACTAGCGCCGTGCGCTCGTCGATATCGTGGGCCAGCTTCTCAAAATAGGCCACCGGCTGCAGAGTGGTCTCATCCCGATACACCCCCACCACACTCACTTTAGCGCTGGGGATCAATCCCAGCACTCCATCCAGCATACCCAAGCCGGCCCGCAGAATAGGCACCACGGTGATTTTTTTACCCCGAATGCGCTGGGCCGGCGCCTTGCCCATCCAGGTATCCACCTGATAATCCTCCAGCACCAGGTCGCTAGTGGCTTCGTAGGTCAACAGGCTGCCCACCTCTGCGGTCAGCTGGCGAAAACTACGGGTGCTCAAGCTCTTCTGGCGCAACAGCCCCAGCTTGTGTTGGACCAACGGATGGCGAATTTCATGGACACTCATGGTGGCAGGCTCCTGGATACCAACAAAACACGGGGGCGCAGATCACCCCAACAATAGCGATATTGTGACGATTACAGCGCAAATGTCACCGGTGCACACGCTGTGTCCTGTCAGCGGACTACCGTCCGTAATCAGGGAGTGCTAACGTCAAAAAAGAAAACAGGGAGAGCCGGTGAACAAAGTCCTTGCCGAAATGAACCGAAAAGCGTTTGTTTGTGAGTGTGCCAGCTGCTCACTAGCGACCCGTTTTCTAACCCCGCGGCCAAACCGTCCATCGCAAACACGGTGCACACCGCAGAAAACTCTGGGAGCAACGGTAAGAATGGAAAAATCGACAGGAGTCACAGTCATGAAGCGTTATCTAATCATTTCAATTTTTGCCGTATTGAACACACTTTGTGCTTCGCTATGGGCGGCTGACAGCCTCTCCGTGAGTGAACTCAAGCAAAGCATGCAAGACGACAAAGCGCCTATCATTATCGATGTGCGCGATGAAGACGAATATCTGGCCGGACATATTCCCGGCGCCATCATGGTCCCCGCTAAGCAGATGGAACATCACCTGGACATGATGGAGCAGTATCGCAAAGAAGACATCGTGCTGTATTGCCAATCTGGCCGCCGGGCCAGCGCCGCTGCCACCGTGCTGGAAAATGCCGGCTTCAAGAATGTGAAGCTGCTGCAAGGGGATTACCCGGGCTGGGAGTCCGCTCAATAAGCACCGATTTGCCCACCACCACACCTCCGACCGCCTATGGAATAAGGATATTTCTATTCCATAGGCAAGTTCGACCTTCGGCGATTAGCCGTTGCCCGCTGCCATTGCTATAATCCGCGCCCACCACCCACCCTGTTGAGAAGGACAGACCATGGATTTTGCTAAGGTTCCCGCCGGGAAAGACCTCCCCGAAGACATCTACGTGGCCATCGAGATTCCGGCCAATGCTGACCCGATCAAATACGAGATCGACAAAGACAGCAACGCCGTATTCGTAGACCGCTTCATGGCGACCCCCATGTTCTATCCGGCCAACTACGGCTACATCCCCAATACCCTGTCCGAAGATGGCGACCCGCTGGACGTGCTGGTGGTAACGCCTTACCCAGTGGTCCCCGGTTCCGTGATTCGCTGCCGCCCGGTAGGTATCCTGAACATGACCGACGAAGCCGGTAAAGATGCCAAGCTGGTCGCGGTGCCGCACACCAAATTGACCAAAATCTACGACAACGTAAAAGACATCGACGACCTTCCCGAGCTGTTGTTGGCCCAGATCAAGCACTTCTTCGAGCACTACAAAGAGCTGGAAGCAGGCAAGTGGGTGAAGGTTGATGGCTGGGACGGCGCCGAAGCCGCCAAGGCCGAGATCATCAAATCTGTAGAAGCTTACGAAAAAGCGTAAGGCGAGCTTCAAGCGACAACGCGAGATAGCTTCGCGGTAAGCAGAAAAAAAGGCCGCACCCATTATCTGGGCGCGGCCTTTTTTATGTCCCTTTCTTGCAGCAACATGCAATAAGCTCTGCCCGCAGAGCGGGCGCAAACACGGAACGCCCTTTTTCCTAACCGTCCCTCGCCTTTCAGCTTAGGCTGACGCCTACCTCTTCTCTCGATAGGCGCTCGGAGTCATCCCACTCCAACGCTTAAATGCCTTGGAGAAATTGGCCACATCGTTATATCCCAATCGGTATGCCACTTCACTGATGCTGTTTTCTGATTGAACCAACAGACGGCGTGCCTGCTGATAACGCTCTTCATCCTGCAATTGACGATAGCTCAACCCGGCCTGCTGCAAGTGACGCTTCAACGTACGAGCCGATACCGCCAGCCGCTCCGCCATCCCCTGTAGCGACGGCAAAGGCGCCGGGTGGTCTTGCAAGGCTGAGCGAATACGCCTCGCCATCACACCCTCGTCTTCGGTGCGCCACTGACGAAACTCCATCTCGCATTGCTGCCGGGCAATGGCCGCCACCTGAGGGTCAGCCAATCGAGGACGAGCCTCCAGCGCCGACAACGGAAATACCAACGCATTTTCCTCTTGATCAAAGCATACTGGCACGCCCACCTCTTTTCGCAATGCCCTTAACCAGGCCGGCGCAGGCCCGCATCGATGAATCTCCAACCCTTGCGGCAGGCTCTCCAGCAACTGCTCGATCATAAAGACCAACCCCACCAACATAGCCTCAATAATAAAATCGTGAGCGATGCCTAGCGGTCTCGTGCTACGCAATTGAAGATGAGCCCGCCCTGATTGACGAGTCTGGTGGATTTCCAGGAAAGGGGCGCGTAACCCTAGAAAACGGCACGCTGCATCCAGTGCAGCCTGAGCGCTGGCGCTGGATAGGGCCAATAGCCCCACCGGGCCATGTAAGGTGATACTCATGGCCCGGGCATAACGGAACCCCAAGCCTCGCTCGCCGACCATTTCAACGCCACGCTCGGCCACAGTCTGGGCCAGAGACATCGACACCCGGCGGTCCACTGCCAGCAACTCGTCACGGCTCACCCCAAGTCCTATCAGCAGAGCCGGGGCGTCCAGTTTCAGGGACACCAGTACGTCATACAGCAGCACCACATAGATACCTGGCACCCCCGCACCTCCCCATGGACGGCCCGAACTCACCATTTGTTGGCCCTCCACGACAAGACCTTGAATGCAAGACTCCGCATAGTAGTTGGCATTATGAGCCTGTTCAAAGCGAATACGCTGCCACCCGGCTCCAGACTCGACCATGTCATCACTGACATTGGCACCAGGAGATCCCAATGAACCTGACGCTGGTAAAAAAGAAAACACATCCATCCATTCCCATTACCCCACGTCGAATGGAATTTTCGTTTGAAGGAATCAAACACGATGATTACTGGTTCGACAACGATCCGGTACTAACTCATCTGCTCAATATTCTGTCGTTGACCTTCCCGGACGGCGAGCGCTTCTTCGTGGATTCAGTTCGTGCGCTTCGCGACCAAGTGCAAGACAAGGAGCGCCAAAAGGATATTTCCGGGTTTATTGGCCAAGAAGCCATGCATTCGTTAGAGCACCAGGCCTTCAATGACCTGATTGCTAACGGCAAGTATGACGACATCATTAACCACGCTCTTAACGTTACCAACAAACTATTGGCCGGCGCGCGCCAATACATGAGTAAACGCCAGCAATTGGCAGCGACTGCAGGCCTTGAGCACTTTACGGCAATTCTTGCCGACGCCATCCTCCGTCGCCCGGATCTGGTGGAAAGCATGGACCCTGCGGTACGCAACCTGTGGGTTTGGCATGCCATCGAGGAAACCGAACATAAAGCGGTAGCCTTCGACCTTTACAAAGAGGTGAATGGTAATTATCTGGAGCGCCAGCGCCTGTTCCTTTCCAGCACCGTCTATCTCATTGGCTTTTCCAGCTATTTCACTTGGCAAATGCTCAAACGCGACAAGACCCACCGTAAGCCCCTAACTCTTGCCAAAGGACTATGGAAAGGTTTCGGTTATAAAGGCGTTATCAGCAGCATCATTCCTGCCTGGTTCACCTACCTGAAACCCGGTTTCCACCCTTGGGATGACGATAACAGTGCGCTGATCGAAGAATGGCGCAAGAGCTTGCCGGCACCGAAAAAAAAGAGCGCGGCGTAGCATTCAATACCGTTGACTGCGCCACAGCTGGCTATCCTTTTAACCTGAAAGCAAAAGGCCGCGCCAGAAGTGGGTGCGGCCTTTTGCGTTTCAATTACTGCTAGCCTGGCGTGTCTCTGAAAACGCCTTACGTGCTCAGCGTGGGCGGGACGGGAGGCTCCGCACTCGTTGTCACGTTTTTTCGAGGAAGGGGCAATCTCAATCTCCCATGAGGGGCACCGCCAAAATCGCGCCTTCGCTGGTGCCCCAGATGGAGTATAGATTGCGAAACCGGCTAAAAGACTGGGCAATACAAGGGGTTTTCAGCAGCGCCCTAGCTCGAGACGCTACCCACTATCATACAGTCAATTGCCTTTTACCCTTCTTGTAACAATTTCCGCAGATCAATCAGCGCCGCATTGGCACGCGACACATAGTTTGCCATCACCAGAGAATGGTTAGCCAGCATGCCAAAACCGTCACCATTAAGAATCAAAGGGCTCCATATAGTTTCTTGGGTAGCCTCAAGTTCACGAACCATTTGCCGGAAACTGATGGTCGCATTTTTCTTACGAAGCACATCCGCGAAATCCACTTCCGCGCCACGCATTAACTGGGTGAGAGCCCAGGTTGCACCACGGGCTTCATAAAAGGCATCATCAATTTCTAACCAAGGGGTTTTAACAAAATCTTCATCTTTCTCAGGCTTGGCCGCTACGATGGTGCCGTCCTTGTCAACATTGAGCTGGCTGCGGCCAACACTCTGGCTGAGTTTCAAGCTCAAGGACCCTAGCCGGTTCTGCACTTCGTTCAGCCAGTAATTCAGGTTATCTGCCCGGGCATAGAATTTACCGTCATTTTCATTGGCATCAGTAAGGCGATCCAAGTAACGCTCCAGCGCCTTGATGCCCCGGCGATATTCACTTTCGGTGGCCGGCATGGCCCAGCTTTGCGCATCAAAATTGAATTGGGGCTCAGCAATAGCCAAGTCCTTGTCTTCCTGACTCTGGGACTGAGAGCGACTCATATCTCGGCGTAATACACGGCTAAAATCACGCACTTGTACCAACACGCCATATTCCCAAGCCGGCATATTATCCAACCACAGACGGTGTGGAAGGAGATCGTTGGTCAGGTAGCCACCAGGTTTAGACAACAACGTATCGGCCACGAAAATCAGCTCTCGAGTGGTAGTCTCCCCCCGAGTCACATCCGCTTTCGGCGTTACCTTCTTCAGCTCCGGCTCTTGGCTCCAGTACCAACCCAACAAAATATCCACCAGCAGCAACAAACCGAGCAAGCAAAGCAACGCCTTCCAGAGCCGGTTACTACGAGGATCTAGCATGGCATCCCCCATTTTTTCGCTAAATTTATCGTTACTCATGATTACTCCCGAGATCCTTCAAGTTGCTACCGTTTCTACCACTATAGCTCACTACCTACTCAAGCTGCAGTTACCCAAGCTGGCGCTCACTCTCTTATTCGGCAAGGTTCCACCATAGAGGGACAAAACACCACCTACAATCCATAATATTAAGGAGCCTAAAACCATCCAGGCGGCCCATTCTGCCTTTGATACCCCGTCCACTTGGCCCCGCACCACAGACGCGCAAACTCTACCCGCATCAACCGTCATCCTACAGGTCTACAGTCATGGAATTTTTGGTTAAACTGCGCCAGCGATCAGGGCCGGATTTACCGAATTGTCTGCACAAGACATTTCCGTTCATTTGCAATTCAGCCAAGCATCAGACGGCCCAATTAACCGGCAACACCCCGACACCGGGCTCCGGTTAACCTGGCCTTAACATCGCCAAATGAAACTAAGTCCCTGTTCTTGCATCAAAGCGCCACACGAATCTGGCGCATCACGAACCGGGGAGGAGAATTTGATGAAGCAGTGCTGGCAGCGTCTTCTGGTCGCGATTATGGTCATGGTCCCACTGTCCTGGGCCAATGCCAACAACCTGTTCGGCGATCAAGAACGCCTGCCCACCGTGGATGAAGCGATTCAGCTAGTACCCGATGCGGACTGGGACAACCAGCAACTGCGACTGGATTTCGAGCTGATCGATGATGTTTATCTCTATCAACACCGTTTCGGGTTCACCCTGCGTGACACCAATGGCAATGTGATTAACGATTTTGCCGAATTGATACTGCCCCCCGGGAAGCCCAAAACCGACGAGATATTCGGCGATGTAGAAGTCTATTTCGACCGTTTGAAGTTCTCGCTTCCTTTGAATAGCGTGCCGCTAGTGGATACCGAACTGGAAGTACGCTATCAAGGCTGCATTGAAGATACTCTCTGCTACCCGCCCACCCGCAAAGTGTTTGCATTCGACAATCCGCAACCGGCAAAAAAGCCCATGGCCGCGGTGCCACCCGCGGCCACTGACTCCATCGACGGCCCTGGTTTTCTCGATACACTACGGTCTGAGGACGCCAACGCCTTCAACCAGTGGATGAACGAACAACC
>UEXM01000494.1_pt1 | contig 41480 bp, 37 predicted proteins | sample 1796661 | NCBI WGS metagenome assembly UEXM01 (sample SAMEA4772469, study PRJEB27181) | metagenome | reverse complement strand
GGAAATCTCAAGGCGATTGCAGAGCACGTATTTCAACCTCTTAGGGACGCTTTCAAGTGTCCTATATTCGTGTCGAGCGGGTATCGTTCGGCTGATCTCAATGTTGCGATCGGCGGCTCAGTTCGTAGTCAGCATGTGGAGGGTAGAGCACTCGACCTTGATGCAGACGTATACGGCAAGTGTAAGAACTCTGAGATCTTCGAGTATATCCGTGAGAATCTGGAGTTTGATCAGCTCATTTGGGAGTTTGGTACTGAAGACAATCCTGATTGGGTTCACGTCTCTTATGTTTATGATGGCGTTAATCGTGGTCGGTGCCTCAAGGCTTGTCGTGATGATGAGGGGCAGACGTACTATAAAGTAATATTTGGAAAAGCACTATAACTATGGAAGACGAATTTGACGACATCAGTTTCTTGGATCAAGACAAGCTGAAAAAACAAGAGGCCAAGATTGAATCTGGCGAGATAACCTGCAACCTGGACTCTCCAGAGGATTGCGAAAGCTGTAGCGGATAATGGCAACTCTAACGGTAACTATAAACGAAAGCGTAACCCTCAACGGAAGAGAAAGGGGTAGCGAGATAACAATGGACGTTGAGTCTATAACTCAGGTTATGCAGCGTGTTGTAAGCCTGCCCGCTGACGGAGGTAGCACAGCCACACAAACCACCATAGCCAACTTTAGAACAGCTGTCACCACAGCTGACAGCGCTATAGATGACGACGATGTCAAGTACATCAGAGTAACCAACCTTGACTCTACCAACAGTGTACACCTTTCTTTGCAGCTCGCTGCCAACGGCGGAGCAGCTGCTAGCACTCAGGCTAGTATTCTTTTAGAGGCTGGAAAAAGCTTCTTGTTGGGTAAGGCTGTTGGTATTGCAGCTGTTGACGACGATGATGAAGCCGCTACAGCTCTTGGAAGCTTGGTAGATCTTGAAAGCATCATTGCTGTCAACGACAATAACGCTGACGTAGATATAGAAGTCTTTGTAGCTAGCGTTTAATCTTCTAGCTCTCTGTAAAAAGCCTGCACTAACAAGCGGGCTTTTTGCGTTAGGGCATATCTTACGCGGTAGTTGTACTTTGTTTCTTCTCTAAACAAGTGATCCTCCAGCTTTGTTGATGGAGTCATCTTGTCAAAGTGCTTGTATATATACCCTTCGTTGGCCAAAGGGTACACAAGTCTCTCTGCTAGTTTCTTTTCTGAGTACTTAAAGTCTTTTGATGCGTACTTTAGCGTAAAGAACTCTAAGTCATAGGCCCAAAGCATAAAAAGCATTTCCCTCTCAAAAACGTCTTTCTTCTCGCAGAAGCCTATCATGCTGGTTCTCAACCTCTTGAGGTAGTTGTTTTTTACGTACCTTTGGTTGAGGTGAGAGAAGTCACGGAAGAGCTTCTTTTTAGATACTAAACTTTTAGGCATTTAATTATGGATATGGATCAATACAAAGGTATGGAAGAAGAAGGGTTCTGGTTCGAAATGCAAGAGATCGCCTACTCTATAAACGAGTTGGTTGCCAAGTATGACCTTGACGATAAGGTTATATCCTCTTTTGTTATCGGGCTGCTTGAGCCCTTTGATGACGAAACGAGCAACATGAAAGCCTTCTTTCACTACAACATACAAAGCGACGGGGAGCTTGATATAATTAAAGACTTTATGACTGATTCTTACACACCGCCAATCACTGAAGATGATATAGATCTTGATGACCTTATCTCAGGACTTGGCATATCATTAAATTAAAATGCAAGGACTTATTAGAAAAATTATCATTGGGAAAGATCCCAAGGATGCCATGGCCTATTATGTGGGGATGAGAGCTGGAGACGGAAATGTTTCTGCTATTGTTGTTGATGATGAGCACCTTCACAGGTACAACAAGAAGAGATATCTTGTATATTTGCAGCAGCAGGACTCTCAGGTTCTATGGAAGAGCGTAGACGAGATGCCCTGTATTGTAGAATACGATTGTAAGTTCTGATGACCTTTAATAACTTATCTACTGACGGATCTGAGTTTGTCCTACCTGGAGGAAGAAGATATAGAGGTAGGTATCATATTCACGTTTCTAATGGGGCAATGGTTGGTCCCAGACACGTACCCACATTTCATCAAAAGTTGCGCCCGATTAACTCTTCTGTGGCCCAAAGGATTAGTAGCCTTCAGCAACAGCTTAGAGGACAGGAATTAAATAGACAAAAAATTCAATCAACCAGGCCTTCCTCTCCGCCTCCGTCTACAGGGAGCAGCAGCGGGGGAGGCTACTAATTAACTAAATGAAAACTCTTGATTTATTTGTTGTTGAACTTGAAAAACAGATCAACGACACAATTACCACGGATGGTGGTATGGAGCTGTTTATCGACACTAGGTTCGAAGGCAGCGAGTTTAAACACAGGATCACAGAGGGGCCCGTTGTGGCATCCCCTCTAAAACACGACACAGGAGTGGAAGAGGGTGACACCCTTTACTTTCACCACCTCGTTGTACTCAATGAAGGCCAAGTGTTGACTGGCCACGACAATCATTATCTCGTAAGGTATGATCCAGAACACACGATCAACAATCAAGCGATTGCTTACAAGAGTTCAAAAAGTGGACACATATATACCCTCGGCGGTTGGGCGTTGCTTACCCCTATCGAAGAAGAGCCCGACCCAGCAGAACAAAGCGATATTATCGAGGTTGTCAAGCTTACAGAATCTCCCGTTCGAAAAGCTTGCATTGCTTTCGATGCTCCTTGGCTTGACGAGCTTGGCGTCGGTGCTGGCGATATTGTGGGGATTAAGAAGAACAGAGACTATGGGATAACCATCGAAGGAGTAAAGTATTTCAGAGTCAGGGCAGAAGACATCATGTATGTCGAAGGCTAAGTTTACAACCATCTCTGCTGCCAAGCGCTTGATGTCATCTATGGAGTCGGCTATAGACAATATGATTGACGAAATCAAGAAGCCTGTAGATCCAGACATCAACGGAAGTGCGCGTAAAGCCGAGCTTCAGTCTATTAAACAGACAGCTACGGACTGTAAGGAGTTAATCGTTGAAAGACAGCGATTAGAGCAAATGATAAAAGATTTATCTACCAATGGGTCAATCGAAGAGACAAGAGACTACAGCGGAGGTTTCGCTGAAAGGTTCTCTAAATGATTGGAAAGAAATAGTATGGCAACACAATAAAACAGATTACAAGTTTTGGGAGGATTCCTGGAACGAAAAAGAAGAAGACTGAGTTGTTGGTTTTCGTCAGGCGGCCTTCTACGCAAAAAGGGCTTATCAACTGGGGCGTAGTTCAGTTGGTTAGAGCGTCTGTCTTATACACAGGAAGTCGTGGGTTCAAGTCCCACCGCCCCAACAATTTACTATATTTGTATCATGAAGCTTCAAAAGAGAGACTACAAGAAGGAGTATGCCAAGTACGGAAAGGGCGGTAAAGCCAAGAGGTACAGGGCTGCTCTTAACCGTATAGCTAGACGCCTTGGGGTTTATGGCAACGGTGATGGTCTCGATAACGCGCACGTCGGCACGTCTGACAAAACCAAGCCTCAGTCGGAATCTAAAAACAGAGCAAACAATAGACCTAGGCGGAGACGCAGTAGGTAGAGCTGCACCTGTAGCTCAACTGGATAGAGCATCGCCCTTCTAAGGCGAGGGTTCGGGGTTCGAGTCCCTGCGGGTGTACTAAATTAAATTCAAACCAATGGCTAAGATTCAAGTATCGGAGTACAAAAAAAAGCGTGTTCGTCGCAAGGGTGTACATGCTAAGACTAAGGCGTCTAAAAACAAAAATTCAATTAACTACAAGAAGCCTTATGCTTCACAAGGACGATAATTATGGCTACTTACATTTGCGAGTGCGGAGATCACGAAGAGGATAAAACTGGTGTAACCATTAGGTTTGTTGACGACAAAGCTCAACACCAGATCCAATGCCCATGCGGAAAGCACATGGACATTAAAAACCCTAAAACAGGCGCACCTAGTTTCAAAAGAAACAGGTGGGGTCAAGTATACTGATGCAGGACTTTCTTGACTTCATGCAAGAAGTTGCTGGCTTTTACAACTCTTTTGGAACTGAGAACAAACAGTATGATCTCGACGGTGACGGAATAGTTACGGTTTTAGACTGGCTAGAGTTCCTGTCCAACCAGCCTTACTTTTGAGCGTTCTAATAAACATAGAAGGATATGATGACCCTGCTGTCTCAATTTGCCCCAAGGGTACGAAAGGTGAAAGTATTGAGCTCGGTGGGCTACTCATTGTTCTTCCCGCTCAGCCTCCCAAAAAAGAAATTGCAGGACATGGACGTCCAGACCACCTGCAGCTGTGGGAAAGGATTCCTATGCCAAAGGAGCTGTCTAGGATTAAGTCTATGGATGAGTGGGGGGAGATGCCTAGGGAGTTTCGACAAAAGTTTTCTTCGTATATCGAAGAGGAGTTTCGCCGTAGGCGTGACGGCTTTTGGTTTTACAACGCAGGTGTCCCTACATATATTACGGGGCGTCACTATATGATGCTACAGTGGACCAGGATGGACATAGGTCACCCTAGCTATCTTGAGTTCCAAAGAAATATCTTCTTACATTTGGCTGCGTGTGAGGCGGACCCACGCTGCATAGGGCAGCTGTACACCAAGTGTCGGCGGAGCGGGTATACGAATATCTGTTCCGCCGTTTTGGTTGATGAAGCTACGCAGGTCAAAGATAAACTTCTTGGCATCCAGTCTAAGACTGGTAAAGACGCGCAAGAGAATATCTTCATGAAGAAGGTGGTGTACATGTTTAGGCACTACCCATTCTTTTTCAAGCCTATCCAGGACGGTACAACCAACCCTCGTATGGAGCTGGCCTTCAGAGAGCCCAGTAAAAGGATTACAAAGAATAACAAGACCTCTCAGACAGGTGAGGCCTTGAATACAGTGATCAACTGGAAGAACACCACCAACAATGCTTACGATGGTGAGAAGCTTCATATAATGTACCTTGATGAGGCTGGAAAGTGGGAGAAGCCAACAGACATTAGAGACGCATGGAGGATACAGAGGACATGCCTGATTGTAGGTAGAAAGATTGTAGGCAAGGCAATGGTTGGTAGCACTGTAAACCCTATGGACAAGGGAGGTAAAGAATACAAGGACCTTTGGCAAGACTCAAACCCATCTGAAAGAAATGCAAACGGTAGAACCAGGAGTGGTCTTTACAGACTGTTTATACCAGCCTATGAGTCTCTTGAAGGTTTTTTTGACATCCACGGACGTCCAATCATTGAAGATCCTTCTGAGGCTGTCGATGGTCTTGACGGTGATTCTATTGATTCAGGAGCGAAAACGTTTTTAAAGAACGAAAGGTCAAGCCTCAAGGGGGACCCCTCAGAACTCAACGAGGTTACAAGGCAGTTTCCTTTTACAACCGACGAGGCCTTTAGAGACAGCATTGACGGTAGCTTGTTTAATATCGGAAAGATATATGAGCAGATACAGTATAATGACGAGTTGTTCCCAAACCCAGTGGTTAGGGGGAACTTCGTTTGGAAGGGTGGACAGCAGGACACAGAGGTTGTATTTAAGCCAGACCACCAGGGTAGGTTTAAAATAGCTTGGATGCCTCCTGTGGAGATGAGAAACAAAAAGAAGTTTGATCGAAACAAAAGAATAGCGCCCAATGCAGAGCTGGGGGTAGGCGGGGTTGACTCTTACGACCTTGACGCCACCGTCGATGGACGGGGGTCTAAGGGTGCGCTACACCTATACAACAAGTTTCACATGGAGCATCCTGCCAACATGTTTGTTGTGGAGTATGCGTCCCGTCCGCCTTTGGCTAAAATCTTCTATGAAGACTGCTTGATGGCTGCTGTATTTTACGGCTACCCTTTGTTAATTGAAAACAATAAGTACGGTATCGCAAGATACTTTGAATCAAGGGGTTACGATGGCTACTTAATGGACAGACCGAGACATCTTCTCAGCGCAAACTCCAAGGTCAACGTCAAGACAAAGGGGATACCATCAAACTCTCAAGACGTGATACAGGCTCACGCCCACGCCATAGAGGACTACATACATGATCACGTTGGGGTAAACAGAGAGACGGGCGAGTATGGGGCTATGTATTTAAACAACACCCTTGAGGACTGGATTGGCTTTAAAATAAACAACAGAACAAAGTTTGACTTGACTATCAGTTCTGGACTTTGCCTTCTTGCAGCTCAAAAAGCAAAGAAGAAAAAGAAAGAGTCTAACTTTAATGAGAGTCAGTTTTTTAGGCGATATAAGGTACGGGGATGATTTGTTATATTTGCGGTAAATCAGCCATAGATGTATAATAGCACAAAGCCGTCTTCTGGATTTCCCAACCCTCTTGCAAACCCCATGGAGAAGCAGGGGAAGAAATATGGCTTGCGTTATGCAAAGGCTATCGAGGGGCAGTGGGGTAAGATGACAGACAAAAACTCGTTGCACGGCAGCAGGAACGGAACATTTAAAAGAAACAGGAGTTACGCCAACGGCACCCAAGACACTACTATATATAAGAAGCTCCTTACATCTCTTAATCCTAACTCAGGAGATGGAAGTTTGTTGAATATAGACTTTACTCCAGTACCAATACTACCAAAGTTTGTAAGGATTGTCGTTAACAAAATCCTTTCTAGAAATCCATACCCTAATCTTGAGGCTGTAGACCCTTTGTCTTCTTCGGAAAAGAACAAAGAAAAAAAAAGACTTAGAACTCAGGTCGCTGTAAAAAAGGACCTCCAAGATCTGAAAACTATGACTGGGGGGCTAACGCTAGACGTTGACCCAGATCAGCTTCCTGATAGTTTGGAGGAGGCAGAAATCTTTTTGGACACCAATATAAAGACTGATGCAGAAATAGCGGCTCAGGTTGCTACTAACATGACTCTTTCTTGGAGCAACTTTAATGACGGTGCGTACAGGAGGTGTGTAAACGACTTGGCTTCTATAGGGGTGGCTGTTACCAAAAGGAGCAATGATCCTAACTACGGCATTAAGATTGACTATGTAGATCCATTGAACTTTGTGCATAGCTTCACAGAAGATCCTTTCTTTGAGGATGTAATCTATGCTGGTCATATTAGAGAAATAACTGTATCTGAACTCAGAAGAATAGCGGGCAACGAGCTTGATGAAGAGAGCATAAAGAAGGTCATGAAGGTGGCCTCTAAGAAGTCTGGTGGCTACGATGCTACAGGATACAGCATTGACAACAAGAACAACATGGAGGCCTACTCTGAGCACATGGTTCAGATTCTTGACTTTGAGTTTATTTCAGTTGACTGTATGTATTTCGAGGAGAAAGAAAACAGACACGGTAATACAGGGTTTTACAACCAGGGGTTTGAATACAAAGAAAGAGCTGGATCTGTGTTTGAGAGAAAGTCTCATAAGATGGAAATGGAGATGCTCTATGGGGGGTCATTTATTATGGGCACTGATATAGTATTTAAGTACGGACTTGTTGCCAACGTCCCTAAAAACGTCCATGACTTATCTAAGTGCAGGTTGTCCTACTCTCCAGTAGCTACCAACTTGAACAACAACATGCCTAAGTCTATGGTTGACAGCTGTATAGGCTTTGCTGATATGCTTCAGATAACTCATTTGAAGCTTCAGCAGGCTATAGCTAAGGCTAAGCCTGACGGATTGATTATTGATATTGAGGGATTGGAGAATGTTCAGCTCGGTAAGGGCGGTGATCTTCAGCCTCTAGACTTGCACGATATTTATGAGCAGACTGGGGTCTTCTATTACAGAAGCAAAAACCCAGAGGGTGGATTTCAGAATCCTCCAGTAAGAGAAATAGGAAACTCAATAAGAAACATCAATGAGCTTATTGGTTTGTACAACCACTACCTCAGATTGATAAGAGATACTACTGGTATCAATGAGGCTATGGATGCAAGCTCTCCAAAGGGGGATGCCTTGGTGGGGGTTAGGCAACAAGCTATATCTGCAGGCAACAACGCTATATATGATATAACTAACTCAGCGTTAGTACTTTACAAGAAAGTTTGCCAAGACATAGTAAAGTGTATTCAGATTATACCTCAGGAGTCTGTACTTATGTCTGTGTATGAGAATGCTATTGGTGAGGAAAACATGAAGGTGCTGAGCTCATTTAGTGATCTGCCTATGTACAACTTTGGTGTTCAGGTTCAGAAAGAAATGGAGGATGAGGAGAGAGCTTTCTTAGAGCAAAACATACAGGTGGCCCTGGCTCAAAAAGAAATTGACCTCGAAGACGCCATAGCCGTCAGAGACCTAAAGGACATCAATCAAGCAGAAAGGCTTCTTATTGTTAGGCGTCAAAAAAGAATGAAGCGTCAGCAAGATATGGCTCAGCAAAACTCTCAGATGCAGGCTCAGCAACAAGCTCAGGCTTCACAGGTTGCTTCTCAGTCTAGGATGCAAGAGGCCCAAATGGAGGCTCAGCTCAAGGCTCAGGAGTTGCAGCTTAAGAGTCAGCTTGAGGCTCAACTCGAAGAGGTAAAGCATGGTTTTAGAAAAGAGATTGAGATGATAAGAGCTCAAGCAACTCTAGGCTTTAAAACCGACGACAAGGAGTTTAAGGAAAAAATAGAGGTTCTTAAGGAAGACAGAAAGGATGATAGGGTTGACAAGCAGGCTTCAAAGCAATCAAAACTTATCTCTCAAAGGAAAGGAATTAGAGGGGAGCTAGAAGAAGGTCAAGCACCAACAAACATTAGTGAACTCATACAATAATGGCAAGTAAGATAAATCTAGACGTTTCAGAGAAACTTGATATCACCTGTAAAAAAGGTGACACGTTTAACCTTGGCCTTGTATTAAAGGACTCTTCAGGAAATGTTATTACCCTCAGTACAAGCGGGTATGAGTTTTTGATGCAGGTAAGAGGCAAAAAAATATCTACATCTAAACAAAGAGCTTTGATTATCGGCACAGCTTCAAAAGGCAAGTCGGGGGTAAAGGATGGAAATTCTATAAACTTTAGTGTTACTGTTGACGACAGCGGTAATGCTACATTTTCTGCTTCAAGCGATATTATGTCTAAGGTTAGTTCAGGAAGATATCTTTATGATATACAGCAAATTGTAAATGAAGTTTCTACTACTATTCTAGAAGGAAGGTTTATTGTTAATGACGATATTTCTAACCTAGATATATAATGTCTTTAACAGTAAATACAACAACTGGAACATCAGTCAGTGTAAGTGTTTCTGGTTCTACCCAGACTTCTTTTGCTACTACGACAAACTCTGTATCTATTACATCTCCCTCTGTTAGTGCTTTGGATGTTCTTTCAAAAGGACCTAAGGGAGACAAGGGTGACACTGGTGTTACAGGAGCCACAGGAGCAACGGGGGCTACAGGAGCCGCTGGGTCTGATGGCACCTCACCCAATGCCTTTACTACACTAGCTGTATCTGGTCAGGACAATGTGGTTGCTGATGGAGTAGATGACACCCTCACTCTTGCTGCTGGGTCTAACGTAACCATTACGACAAACGCATCAAGCGATACAGTTACGATTGCTTCTGCTGATACAAACACTCAGCTAAGCACCGAGCAGGTTCAGGATATTGCTGGGCCGCTTGTTGCGACAGGAGGAACAAAGACAAACATTGCAGTCACCTATGATGACGATAGCGGCAATATGGATTTCGTCGTTGCTTCAGATCTAAGCACCACAGGTAATGCTGGAACAGCTACGGCGCTTGCTACGGCAAGAGCTATTAACGGGGTAGACTTCGACGGTACCGCACCTATAACAGTTACTGCTGCTGGCTCTACGCTTTCAGATACAGTGCCTGTTTCAAAAGGCGGCACGGGCGCTACTTCTCTTACATCAAACTCACTTCTTACGGGTAATGGAACATCATCTATTGTATCTGAATCAGACTTAACTTTTAATGCTGGGCAACTTACATTAACAGATGGTGATGCTAGCAAGCCCCAGATTCTAATAAAAAGTACAGGTGGAGCTGCTCACATCGGCGGATCATTGGATTTTATTACAGATGAAGGTGACGCAGGTGCAAGTGGTGATGTATTAGGTAGAGTTAGATTTATTGGTGATAACGCTGACCAAGACGTACCACAACAAACTTACGCTCAAATTCAAGGTAAAGTTGACGTCGCAACAGATGGTGAAGAGTCTGGCATATTGGAGTTTTCCGTTGCTAATCATGATGATGATTTAGGAGTTGGACTTACTTTAACTGGGGGTAGTGTAAATGATGAAATAGATGTTGCTGTTGGATTAGGAGCTTCTTCAGTAACTACTGTAGCTGGTACACTCACTATGGGTAGTACAGCCACACTAGATAACAGTGGAAATCTATTAAACAATGCTGCAACAGCTACAGCACTTGCAACAGCCAGAGCAATCAACGGAGTAAACTTTGACGGCACTGCACCTATCACGGTTACTGCTGCTGGATCTACGCTCTCTGATGAGGTCCCAGTTTCAAAGGGGGGTACAGGCGCTACATCGTTTACCTCTAATGCTGTACTTACTGGGAACTCTACTTCTGCTATACAGGCAGAGTCTGCCCTTACTTATGACGCAACTGCCGATACGCTGCAGCTAACAAGCTCCACAGGAGGTTACCCTAGAATTGAACTTAAATCTGAAGCAAACGTCACTGGAGGTCAAAGATTTGTTTTCATAAAAGATAGAGGGGCTGCTCCAGCGGACGGTGACACCTTGGGTGTTGTCAGGTGGGAAGGAGAAGACTCTGGTCAGAACGCTACTGCTTACGCTCAAATATTTGGAAAAATAGCAGAGACAACTGACGGACAAGAGGGCGGTCATTTGGGACTGCAGGTTGCTTCTCATGATGGAGAAATGACGATTGGCCTTGAGCTTGTAGACGGAGATGCTGAAGATGAGATTGATGTAAACATTGGGAGTGGAACGTCATCTATAACCACTGTAGCGGGTGTTCTCAAGGCTACTTCAGGTATTTCAGTTGGCAATCACCTTGTTGACGATATAGACCTAGCTGGTGAGTTTGTAGATTCTGACAGTCACCTTATGACATCAGCAGCTATCAACGATCGTATTGCAGCGGTTGGTGGTGGTGCGGACGGTTGGCATGGTTCGACTTCAAGAATCAAAATACTGCCTAGAGATTTTATACCTAGCGACGGTGGCCGACCAGCCATGATAGATGATACTGGTGTTGCTTCAGAGGAGCTGTTTGTAGAGTCGTTTTCTTCTAACCTGCTATATGTATCAATTCCAATACCTACGGGATTTAAGGCAACACATGTTAAGATAAATGGGTCTGCCACAGACGCGGTTGAGTGCTGGGAGTTTCAAATTGATTCCAAGACGGGTGTTAGCAAAGGCACTGGTAACGTAGGCACAGAGATCAACATAACAGATGTCACTAGCTCCGCAACTAATTATTTACTTCTACAAGTTGCCAATGCTTCAGGCAATGAGATTCACGGTGGTTACGTAACAATAGCAGCAGTATAACATGTCATTAACTACAAGAAAACACGAGCCAATACACGACAAGACTGGCGATAACTTGGCAAGAATCAAAGCAAACTTTGATAACGGCAAGCACCTTGAGGTTCTGGATTTTGAAGCAGAGGCTGCAATGATCTATCAGATACAGAAGATGCAGGACGAGTTAGATTATCTGAGAACTGAGATTGCATTGAACAAAGCCAAGACTGGAATTACATCTAGTCAATCAAGCGCTATCACCGCGAACACATCTAAAACTAGCATGTCGTTAGGCACAAGCTCATCTACCGCTCTGGCAGGTGATACTAAACTGGTGGGGATCGGATCCAACACCACCTTATCGTTTGGAGATTTGACTCAGGCTTCCAGAGGTGGACCCTTTCAGATAACGCTGACTGCAGTCAATGGTCGAGACTCAAAGTCGATCACTTTGACACTTACATAATTACTATATTCGCATTATGGCATTAAGCGCAAGCGATAAAAAGAAACTAAAGAGGTACGGTCTGTCTGGCTTAAGTAAGCCTAAGAGGTCTGCATCTGGAAAGAAGTCTCACGTCGTAGCCGTAAGAGTCGGAGGAAGGATTAAGATTATTAGGTTTGGAGAAAAGGGCGCTAGTACAGCTGGCAAGCCCAAGGCTGGGGAGTCTGCAAAGATGAAAGCTAAAAGAAAGTCGTTTAAGTCTCGTCATAGAAAGAACATCGCCAAAGGTCCTAGCAGTGCTGCGTACTGGGCAAACAAAGTAAAGTGGTAATGAACACCGTCAAGTACAATAAGGGAGGAAAGCTTAAAGTGTCGTCTAAGACGCAGATGGTTGAACCCCCCAAAGGATTCCACTGGATGGAAGAGCGCGGAAGATACTTTCTGATGAAGGGAGACTACAAGCCTCACCCAGGAGCTGTTGCAAAAGCTAAATTTAAAATAGCTTCTCACGGATGAAGATCAACAAGAAATATCTGAAGGGTAGTAAGAACCCTGGACGCAGAGCAGAGCTTATCAAGCAGATAGCCGCTATATACAAAAAAGGTAAGCCGTACCCAAAAAACTTAGATGCGCTTATGAAAGAAAGAGACGCACTATGAAGATTATGAAGAAAGGTGGTATGGCTGGATTGTCTGCCGCACAAAAAGAAGTTTACCGCAGAGGCCTTGCTGCCTACATGAGCTCTGGCAACAGGCCCAAGGTGTCTCAGCATGCCTGGGCTATGGCTCGTGTGAAGTCTGCCTTCGGAAAGCGTGAAGCCGCTAAGATTAGAGCTGGTAAGGGCAAGAAAAAGAAAAAGAAATAATGCCTATATTTGCGGCATATAACAACCAATAAAGATGGCTACAACAAACGCAACTATTACTCTGTCCAGCTCAGACCTTACTGGGGATGCTTTGGCTTTGTCTTCTACTACAACCTTGACGAAGGCTGGGACCTTGACTGGTCTCACCCAAACAAGTGGGGTTGGTAGAAAAACCACTTCTTCAACTGCTCAATACATTTTGTTTGATGGAGATGCTTACGCTAACGGTTCTCACAAGATCTACTTGAAGAACACAAGCACTGTCGCTACTGAGCATTTCGTTATTGAAATCAACTCTGAGCAGATGGGTAAGCTTTACGCAGGCGACTGGGCTTTCTTCCCATGGGAGGCCAACGCTGACACTAACGACATTAAGATTACTCCAAGCGTTTCTACTGCTTTGACATTGGAATACGCTCTATTTATTGACGAGTAATGGCTAGCGTAAGAGCAACATTGAGCCTTTCGAGTGCTGGTGTTCTCAGCAGCCCGTTAAGTGTTTCTGTAACCTCTAACCTTGTTGTAGACTCTGGGTCTTTGATCAGGGCTAAGGTAAAAGGTACAGCTGCAGACACTAACGATCTGGCTGTTTACATCGCTAACCAATGTTCCGAAAGAGCCTATCTGTATATCAAGAATCTTGAGACAGAGCTTGAAAGCTACATCTACGTTCACAACGATACTGACACAGGTCTAGTAGCCAAGATCGGTGGAGGTCAGTTTGCTTTCATACCTCTCGCCCCAGACAAGAAGCATGAAGTATATGCTACTAGGGTAGACACTATGATTGAATACGGTGTATTCGGAGACGATAACTCGGCTAATCCTTACGGAGGAACCTAATAACTAAGACATGGCTATTAAGATATACATACCGCCACAGTACGCAGGCAACCTTGTTGAACTAGACGAAAGCCTTACTGGTGTTGCTGATACGCTTATCTCTCCTCCTGGAGGAGCAAGATGGCAGGCTATTCATAGCCTTCACGACACTGCCGTAAATATTTTTGCTCCAGAAAACGAGGTTCTTAGATTTATTGCTGAGGACGGGGATGACAGAAGCGACGTTCATGCACCTGGAAATACTGGTAAACTTGATGAAAACCAAAGCATTATAAACTCTGTAAGCAATTTGGTTCTGGGGCTGACGGCGAGCGAATCTAGTGGTGGAACTAGCGGTACGGTAACTGTTACTCGAAATGGGTCTGCTGCTCCTGGAGTTACCGCGCCTTCTTTTGATGGCATTACTACGGATGGTGATGGAGACATTACCGCCATTCTCGTCAACGCTGAAGGAGCAGGGCTCGAAGAAGGTGACGTTATTACCTTCTCATACGTTAATGAGGCTACCACAGATACAGGCATAGTAATTACAATTACTGTAGCTGAAGATGATTTGCAGTTGGCTGCTGGCGTCTATGCACTAAAGGTTGCTACCAGAAAGCAAATACTTTCCCTTGCTGCTGGAGAAAGCGCGTATATCAATGTATCTAAGATTGAAATACAGGCTGCTGACGATGGTAATGACGGGAAAGTTATAGCGTTCTTTGGATAATAAAACAATTTAATATAAATGGAAAATCAACCATCTGGAGCCCAAGGCTTCGAGGTCTTCGACAACGTCGAGGACCTTTCTGCGTCTATGAATGCTGAACAGCAACCACAGGCCGAAACACAACCTGAAACAACTGAGCCAGTTGCTGAACCCGTAACGGAGTCAGCACCAGAGCCAGCTGTACAGCAGCAATACGAGGAGTCTGCATACGTAGACCCTGAGGCTGCACCAACACAAGAAACAGAGGAGTACTCTGAGTCTGATTACGAACAAGCAGTTCTTTCATACATGAGCGAGCGGCTCGGTAGAGAAGTGGGTTCGTTTGATGACTTTAGTGCTCCACAACAAAATGCTCTAGATGAGCGTATCGAAGCTATCTCCCGTTTTGTAGAAGAGACAGGTAGAGGCCCAGAAGATTGGTTTGCGTATCAATCGCTCAACCCATCCGAGATGGATGATATGACAGCGATTCGCGTTAGCATGGCTAGCGAGTACTCAGGCCTTTCGGCGGAAGAACTCGATACGTTGGTTCAGAGCAAATATAAGGCGGACCCAGACCTCAATAGTGAGGACGAAGTTCGCCTTGCCCAGATTCAACTTAAGGTTGACGCTCAGGGTGCAAGACAAAAGATCGAGGAGCTCCGATCTAACTATCAAGCACCTGAGGCTAGATCAAATCAAGTTGAGTCTATTGTAGATGAGGCATGGGTCTCTAAGATGTCAAGTGAAGTAGATCAGATGACTGGGTTGGAGTTCGACCTGGGCGGTGATAAAAACTTTACTTTCGGTCTTGAGGATTCATACAAGTCTCAACTCAAAGAAAAGAATGCTCGTCTCGACGAGTACTTCGACTCCTACGTCAACGATGACGGAAACTGGGACTACGATAAGCTTTCTTCTCACAGGGCTGTAGTTGACAACATCGACGCTATTGTAGCTTCTGCATACAAGCAGGGGTTGGGCGACGGTCAGCGCACTCTGGTAGACAAGGCAGCTAACGTACAGTCTCAGACTCCTACGGAGGCGGGGATGCCCCAATCAAACCCCTTGACTTCCCAACTAAAACAAATCATGGGCAGTCAAAAGGGTAAAATGACTTTTAAAATCTAAAAACTAAGAAATTATGGCAACAGCCGCACAACCAAGTTCTGGCGTAGACGTAGCTGGATATAATGTCCAAACGTCACCAGACAAATACACCGCTCTCGGCGATCTTTTGAACGCTGCAGCAGCATCCTCAAACGAGCTCGGAAAGCCCGACGTAAGTGAACTTTTGGTCGAAGCCTACGGAGACCAAGGCATCACTGGATTCCTTCAAATGACTGGCGCTGTCACCTCAGCAGGTGCTTCAGACCAGGTCGAATTTTACGAAGCAGGCAGACGCCACAAGACTTTTGCATACACTGGTGATATCGCACTCGATTCAGGCGCTGCCACTGGAGCTGGTCTTAACTTGCCCGCCGCCAACTTGACTCATACCACAACAGCTGGATCTATCTCTACTCCTACTGGAGCAGTTCTTGAAAAAGGTGATGTGGTCATGGATTCCGTCACTGGTGTACGTTTGATCGTAAACGACTTTGGCGGTTCTGAATCAGGTGATTACAGCTTTGTAAGACTTGACGGAGCTACTTGCTCTGGCACAAATGAGGTTGACACTTCTGGTGGTGGTACGTTCATCCACTTGGGCAACATGCATGCTCAGGGTAGCGATCAGCCTACCAACTTCTCTAACCCAGACGTTATCAGAAGAATCAATTCTTACGCTATCGTCAAGGATCGTTTCCAGGTCAATGGATCTCAAGCTACTAACATCGGATATGTAAATATCGGCAACGGTGATTACAGATGGTTCATGTACGGAGAGCAAGAGGCTCGCAAGCGCTTTATGGACAAGAGAGAAATGATCCTTTTGTTTGGTGAAAAGTTTGATGGCGCAGGTGTCACTATGGACCTCGGAGGCTCTTTCGACGCTGCTTCTGCTAGCGGAGATGGTCAAATCGCTGGATCTGAAGGTTACATCACAGCTCTCGAAGCTAGAGGCATCCAGGTTAGCAATGCTAACGCTAACCCTCTCGACTCTTTCGCTGAGTTTGATGATATCATCTTGGAGTTGGACAAGCAAGGCGCTCCTGCCGAGTACGCTATGTACTTGAACAGAAAGCAAGACCTCGCTATCGACGACATGTTGGCTGGAGGTATCGCTACTGGTGTGACTGCTGGTTTGGCTGGTCAGTTCGGTGCGTTTAACAACGATGCTGACATGGCTGTCAAGTTGGGCTTTAAGTCTTTCACTAGAGGTGGATATACATTCCACAAGCACGATTGGAAATTGTTGAATGATCCTACGCTCTTGGGCGCCACAAACAAGTTTCAAGGTGTTATGTGCCCATTGACTACTGTTGCTGATGCCCGTACTGGCGTCAAGGCTCCTGCATTGGAGATGAAGTACAAGGCTTCTAATGGCTACAGCAGAGAGATGGAGCACTGGGTGACTGGTGGTGGTGTTATGGGCCACACAAACAACGGTGATTCAGGTAAGGACGTTGCTACGTTCCACTACCGCTCTGAAGCTTGTTTGTTGACTCGCGCTGCTAACCAGCACGTTTTGATCAAGGGATAATTAACCTGAAGTGAGAGAGGGGGCAATGGGCCTCCTCTCAAGCTTCATAAAACAACTATTATGGCTACATATAAATACGGGTCTGGAGCTGTTACGGCAGCAAAAAGAGTTGTTGTAAAAGATGCTTTTGTTCAAGCTTCTGAGGTTGTGATTGAAGTTGATCAACCAGCTGGGACTATTTTGAGTGATGTTATCTGCAGATTTATCGGTAATGTTACCATTGGTTCTGCCGATGATGTCGGGTTTGAAATTGGCACTGTCACATCTGGAGATCAGATCTGCAAAAATGTAGATGGTTTTCTCGATGGAGGAACTGCGATTGCTGCCAACTCTGTATTCTTCCTTTTGAAGGGCAAGGATGGCGCTAACTCTGTTACTGCAACTTCTGCTGAAACTTCTAACGACCACACTGCCGCTGCTGCTGCTGGAGGATACACTGACTCTAATAGAACAATTTTCTTCACTACAATTTGCGCAGACCAAACCGTTACTGGAGATAATGAAATTGAGCTGAACTTTGTGTTCACTCACTTGAACTAATAGAATGAAGTATCTATATTTTGCCGATTCTGCTACCGCACAATACATTGTGCCTTCAGATCGCTTGCTTGGTATAGACGACTCCGACGCCGACACTATTGTTCTCAACTTTGAGGACATGAATGGAAGCACAGGTGAAGTCAGCCAAGTTACTATTGATGTTGCTAGTGGCACTGCCAAGACTGTAATGACATCTATTGGTAACGCTATTTCTCTCGCAAGAGAGTCTGTAGTTGTTATTGCAGATGACGTTAACAGCGCTTACATTGACGCTAACATTACTTCTGTTACAGGCATTACTCACAACGTGACAGGTGCTTCGGGTGGGATTACCGCTAGTTCTGGTAACTTTGTCGCCACCAATGGTGACTTTGTTATTACTGCTGCTGATCATGGTATTATTCATACCAATTCAGGGACTGTAACTCAAGCGTCGAATCATACTACGGCTGTAGAAATCAATGCTACGTCTGGCGTAATACAACTAGCAGCGGCTGTTCTTAATGCTACAACAAATGCTGAATTTACAGTAACTAATTCAACAGTTCAGGCTGATTCAGTAATTCTGATAACGGTGCAAGATGAAAACACAACTAACAATGTTCAACTTGCTGCTGCTGTTCATACAATCGCAGGAGGAAGCTTTAAAATAAGTTTGGTGAATCCACACTCAAGCGGGAATACGTCTGCAACTGCAAGCAAGATTCACTTCTTGGTAATCAACAATAGCTGATACTTGTAATATATTCACGAGAAAGGCTCCTGTGGGGGCCTTTTTCTTTTTACTATATTTGCGGTATCTTTAATGCAATGAAAAAGTTCTTCTTGTTTAGAACAGAAAAGGAGTCTCAATCCTCTGGGAATGATACATCTAACTCTGGTTTTGGTATCTCTACGATATCAATGCCAGCTGATAACGTATCCCTGCTTACTACCAAGCTAGGGGCTGTCGTCATCACATTCAACGAATCATCTGCATTTGAGACTACCTTCCTTAAAGAAGGGGAGTCCTTGCCTAAGACTAAGATCGAGGTTGCTTGCAATGTTGGCGATGAGACCGATCTTCTAGAGCAGATAGTAAACTTCATCTCAAACCCCTCTGGCAGAAGCGTCATGAGGTTCGACAACGTAGGCGGGAACTCTACGTCCTCTAAGTTTAACGCGGAGGTAAAAACAAAAACCATTGTCCCCACCCTGGCCGTAGATACAGTAAGTGGAGATATCTCGGTAGGAGACGAAGCCTCACAGTTCCAGAACACGATAGCTGGTATTAACTTCTTTGGGAAGTTGCCTACTATAGACTTCAACCATGAAGGCCTTGCAGGATTCGCTAACACAGACACTGTTTCTTCTTGGGCCAACGCTGGTACAGGGTCGGGGGCTTACGACATCAGCAGTGTCGTAAGCACTCCTGCTTGCAACGATCCAGCTTCTTCTGACATAGGTCTTAATACAAAGTCTGTAACGTTCTTGACCGCCGAGCACATGGTGGTCCCTACCTTCAGGGCTCAAGAAGAATACATCTTGTACATCGTATTCTCCACTCAATACACTTCTGCAGGCCTACACAACGATTACGGCCAGATCATGTACGGAGATGCAGCTGGAGAGACTATGGGGCCTAGCGGAAAACTCCTTGAGGATAGAGCCGCAGATGACAAACCGTCCCTCACTCAAAGAGTAAAAAATCTAATTAGCATCAGGCATGCTGGATCAGGCACCCCTATGCCAGCTACATCAGCTACATCAGTAGATTTCCCTCAACAGATGTCTGTTGGATCCGCCAGTCCAGACGACATACCATGTCACGTTCTTGTTGTCAGGAGAGACGAGTTCAACAACATCTTTGTTTACGGCAGGTCTGGGGAAATTATTGCAGAGCTATTGGCTTCAGAGACAAGCTCATTTTCTACCACCTCAAAATCTGGACCTCTTGAGGGGCCCCTTACGATAGAAAGGCTTGGAACTTCAGGAGACCTTGCTGCAGGTTTGGCTACGCTCAGCAAACAAAGCATCGCTCGTTTTGGAGTCATAAATTCAGACCCAGGCACAGACTTTGCATCTAAGCTAGCACAAGATCTTTTTACACTCTATAACAAACCTTAATTTAATTTACCATGGCTGAACAAGCTACAAAAAGACGGGCAGGCCGCCCCAAAAAGGCCGAAACAGTAGAGGCTAACATACCTCCCGTACCAACCACTCAAGCGCCTCCAGCTAAGCCTAAGAAGCCAGCTATCAGACGCAAGGAGACAGTAAACACAAACAAAGAATTTGAGATTCCTCGCAACGGAGGTGTCGTGTTTATGCTACCTCAAAAGGGTGTCACCGTGTATGACGAAGAGAAGGACTCTGTTCGGGAGATTCGTTACTGCCCCAACGAGCCATCTATCTTCGTAGATGAGCAAAGCGACAACGCTCGCAGAGAGGCTGTCATCTTTAACGAGGGCAGAATCTTCGTCCCTAAGAACAAGCCCAACCTGCGCCTGTTCCTTGAGGCCCACCCTTTGAATATCGCCAAAGGCGGTGGCCTCTTCAAGGAGGTCAACAAGAAGGTAGAGGCTGAGCAGGAGCTTAGAAGAGAGTTTGCTGTAAGCGAGGCTGTAGACAAAGTAAGAGACTCGGAGGTGTCTGAGCTGCTCCCAGTGGCTATCTACTTCAACGTAAACATCAACGCTCCTGTATCTGAGATCCGCTACAACCTGTTGCGTATTGCAAAGAAGAACCCACAAGACTTCTTGGAGTCGTTTGACTCCCCTCAGGTTATGGCTAGAAGCTACATCCAGCAAGCTGCCGACTACCAGATCATCAAGATCAAAAGAGACGGGGTGTACTGGTTTGACAGCAACAGCCTGATTGTATCTATTCCTGTTGGTCAGGACGCAATGGACGTCATGACTAGGTTCTGTTTGACAGAAAAAGGAGCCTCGGTACTATCGAGTCTGGAGGAGCGCCTAGAGCGCTTGTCGTAAAGAGAGGCCCTTCGGGGCCTCTTTTTTTTGTTTGTATATTTACAGCATGGTAAGAATAGGAGTGGTATACAGCATTGTGAGAGATCTTTGCAACAAAGACCAGAAAGGCTTTGTTACTCCTGCAGTATTTAATACACTCGCAGAGGTGGCTCAGCTTAACGTCTATAATGAGATGTTTAATGAGCTAAAGCTAGCTACACGATTGAGACGTTCTGGGAGCGACGCAGGCAGGGATAAGTCGGCCTACAAGATGGTCGAGGAGGATCTGTCTCACTTCATAAGAACCCACCTCCTAAATGTAGGTCAGGAGGAGCTTGGGGAAGATGGAACTCTAACCCCCGACGATTTGGTTCTTAATGCAGAAGGAGGTCCTATTCAAGCTACAGATGCAAACGGAAATCTTCTTTTTGATGCAGATGGACTTGCAGTTCTTCTTCTTAAAGAATCAGTAGCTAGTGTTTTAAAACCCTCTGATCTTTCAAGGATTATAAGCATGAATGTATTTGATACCAACACATCTGTTGAGATCATATATGATGCAGAAAAAGCAAAGCGGGTCTTAAACAGCAACCTGTCTACCCCTACCGAAGATTTTCCTGTGGCCCTTATTGATGGAGATAACATTGACATCTTTCCTCAAACTATATCTTCTGATATAAATATCAAATATTACAGATTGCCTGAAACGCCTATTTATACGGTATCAGAAATTTCTGATGGGTTCATAATAGAGAACCAAGCAGGCTCTGTAGACTTTGAGCTTCCACCACATTACTTAAGAGAGCTTGTCGGGGAGATTGTAAGAATGATAGGAGTGAGATTGAGAGACGATGTATTAACGCAGTACGGTGTTGCTGAAACAACAAACAACTAATGGCATTTGAAGACGTAACATACAGCGGGTCAAGATCTGGTAGCGCAACCAACAGTGAGACGATGAACTTTGTCTCTCTTCGTCAGCTGATTGATGACTTTATTGTGACAATGGACAGCGATGATTACACCAGCAATGTCTCTGACACGGCTATTAGGAATATTGCTCTTCGTGGTATTAGGGAGTTTGGCTTTGACGTGAGTAGCAGAATACGATCCATCAAAAGGACTATTCAGGCTAACGGAACCGTTACGTTGCCAGAGGACTATGTGGATCTATTAAAGATCGGAATTGTGGACGATAATGGCGTCTTAAGGGTTTTGGGTCAGAATAAAAACCTAAACTACTCAAGGAAAAACACAACTGGCAGTTCTGATAGCTCTACGGGGCCTCTTAGTATACCGTCTAATATTATCCTTGATAGGGAAGACGACAAAGGAGCTACTGATGGATCTACTAGCGGCAGCAGTGATCTAGATTATTTTATCTTTGAAAATTATTTGTTTCAAGGGGGCATAGGCAGGATGTACGGCCTTGGTGGTGGTCACCTTTCTGGAGAGTATAGGATAAACCTTGACCAAAATAGAATTGAGGTGGATACTGATTCAGGGTCTACCGAGCTTGTTTTAGAGTATGTAGCTGATGAAGCTAGGTCTACCAATCCAGTAATACACGTGTATGCTGAGGAGGCCCTAAGGAGTTATATGTACTACAAACTTTGTGAAAGAAAGTCAACGGTCCCAGCAAACGAAAAGGCCAGAGCTAGACGCGAATATTATAACGATCGCAGACTAGCTAAAGCTAGACTCAGTAACTTCACTAAAGAGGAGGCACTGAAAACTATTCGAAAGAACTTTATACTGGCACCTAAGTACTGATGATAGATAAGATAATCCCAAGGAAGCTTAATAGATCAAAAGATGCAAGGCTTCTAGACAAGACGGAGATGTACAATGCCATCAATATCTCTATTGATGATTTTGATGCAGAGACAGCTTCTAATTCTGGCACAGGTGATGCAGGTGTTATAAAGCCAGTAAAGGGTAATGATGCCTTGGGTCAGGATGTTGCTCTTATTGGGGCTGGAGAGTCTTTTAGGGTTGTTGGTAGCGTTTCCGATGAGGTAAACGCAGAAGTCTATGTTTTTGTTTTTTGCACAAATGCAGGCAAACAGGGAGTTTACAAGGTTACATCATCAGATTCTTTTGAAGCTGTATACACCTCGGAGCATTTTCAGTTTCTTCATGACGATTTTGTAAAGGGGGATATAGTATACCATAGCGACGGAAGCATCATACTGTATTTTACTGATGGTCGCACCGAGCCCAAAAAACTTTCTCTTAAGGCTGGTATAGCTCCAGCAAGCGGGGACAGCGCTGCAAAAAAGATAGACTTTATAACGGCCTGCCCGAAGACGCCTATGCACCCGCCAACATGGGAGTTTACAGCTGACTCAGGTAAGTCCGTAAACTTTAGATCTGTAGAGGGTTTTCAATTTGCGTATCAGTGCATATACAAAGGGGGTGAAGAAAGCGCTATTTCTACGTACTCTAATGTAGCGGTGCCACCGCCATACCTTTCTCAAGGGTCTCTGTCAGACCCTAACCTAGAGGCAGCAAACCTTATAAGGGTCACCATACCCAAAACCGTAAACTCTATTGAGAACTATACGGGCAACATAGAAAAAATAAGGCTTCTTGTCAGGATAGGGAACAATGGCTCCTTTTTTACTGTGTCTGAAAAGGCAGCTGCTGATGAGCTCATATTTGACTTTTACAACGACTCTGTACTTACAGGTGTCCCTGAAGAAGATCAGAACAAGCTAAATGACGCCTTGCCTAGAAAGGCTAAGGCTCAGTCAGTTATAAACGACAGGCTTATATACGGAAACTATGAAGAGGGGTACGATACTGGAGCTGTAAAAGCTAGCTTCTCTACTGTTGACGTCCCTCGCCCAGAAGATTTTGTAGACATACGCATAGGAATAAAGTCGCTTGTAACTCCTTGTTTTTTAGAGGATTCTGGCGATACAGTTTCTTTAATTGGAGAAAACTTAGTAGCATCTAGCAGCTATGACGACAACTCTAAAGTTTTTAACAGAAGGGCTTCTTATCAGTTTGATCTTTCTGACTTGCCTTCAGAGCTACCGCAGGGAGGCATAGCCGACATATCTTTTGCCGTTGAGCCTGATGGCAACTTTGAGCTGTACAACAGCGTTCAATCTTTTCACAACTTTCAAAACTGTGGCTTTGGATTAGGTGATGAAAGGCCTGATTCTGAAAGCGCTTCAGTAAATTACAAAGGAATAGAGGGTAACAACATCAATAGTCTCGGAAACCATTCCCCTATGGTGTTTCAAAATAACGCTGGTGTTGGCCAGCTTGACGCATCATGGACTGTTACAAACCCAAACAACAACATCGGCGACCTCGTGGTGCAAAACATAAAGTTTGGAACCTCCGCATCTAATCCTTTTATTGTTCCCAGTGAGTTTGTGAAGTTTAGGGCTAAGTTTCGTATTACCGAAAACATAAGTGGCTCTAGCAACGTAAAAGCATTTATTGAAAACGTTCTGATACAATTCTTTGGAAATCAAGACGCTCAAGGCGAGCCAAGGGCTGACTTTTTCATAGGAGACACTAATCAGGAGTCTTTAGATTTGCTTGCTCAAATAGCAGCTGGTCAGTCACCTACGGTTTCGATAGACCAGCTTATGAGCTCAAGCGACGGATATGGTTTTATATCTGATTCTGACAAAAGAGCAAGAACTGTAGTGAGTTGTTTTACTCAAAATAATTACTCAGGCTCCGAAAACTGTCCTCCTTCAGGATTCTTTGCTATAAATAAAGCTCAGGCAACTTTTCAATTAAGATATAGCCAAAAAACAAACAATGCCATAAAGACTTCATCGGACACAGACATAAATATTGGACCTGTGTTTAGCCTTCATGTAAGCAATCTAAGGCAAGTAGAAACTGTTACTATGATACCTAGGGTCACTCGTAGCGGCAGCAGAGGGTGGATTTACTTTACCAAAGATTTTTTAGACGATGCAGCAAATCAAGACGCCGTAAGAAGTATATGCTTGTTTGATACCCCAGAGGTTCCAGAAAAAGAGGCTGGTCTTGATATGAATGTTTTCTTTTTAGAAAACAAAATGGGTCCAATAACGGTTAATCCTGAAGCTCAAGTTGGCGATGCTGAATATAACGGAGGAAATACGTTTGACTACCCAGGGCTTCCTCATAGTTTTATAAACTCTGGAAATGTTGAAGTGGCACCAGACTTTGGTCCTACAGACTACATAGGTTTGTTCCGTGGATTTCAGGGTGTACAGGTTAATGAAGAGGGCGGTTTATTTGTTTCGGGCAATACTGAGATAGATTCTGATCACAGGATTGTGCCTGGTTTATCTGGGTACACAAATGTTAAGGGGCAAGCTTTTGGACCTCACGAGTTCATTGATGATCGAGGCACGGTCGGGAGAAACATCTTCAAAGAAAAAATTATTGGGTATCTGAATTTTTCAACCAACGATATCCTAAGAATAGAGGACCCGTATGTCAACTCTGGAGCACTTGAAGGCCCATATTCTATTGTAGACGGGGAAGTTAATATAAGGCAGAATTATCAGGGAGGAAGACTTAGTCTAAGCTACTGGTATGGAATCTTTTACGGAACAGAGTATGCTGGAAGAAATAATGATCAATTCCTTCTTTCTGAAGGTTCTACTAGTGACTCTCCCACTGCAGTGCTTAACGGTGCCTTTAGTTACAAACAATTTAGTGAGGGAGACAAAGCCGATATTATTGGGAGGACTGTTCCTGAAGTAGAAGTAGGCAGAACTTCTTTCTCTTTTACAACACCATCTACAACATCTAGCGCAGTAGGAAGGTCTTTTAAAAGACATTGCGATCATAGCTTTGCAATACTCTATTACGACGAAAGAGGTCGTCCAGGAGAGCCTGTACCGCTGGGATCTCACTTTGTAAGACAAATTTCAGACCCAGGGATAGCCAATATAGTTATCAATATAGATGACACTACACCTCCTCCCGACTGGGCCCATACATACAAAATCCTTTACGGGGGTAATAACTCCGTTTCTGATTTTGTTCAGTACTCATCTGGAGCAGCCTTTGTGCCCAAGTCTTCAAATAATGAAAACGGGGTTATATATGTGTCTCTGAACCACTTGCAGCACAACAACGAGATATCTTACTCAAAGGCTTTTGGTGCGGTGGGCTCTGACGGAGATAAAGACCTCTACACCTTTTCTGAGGGGGATAGATTGCGTATTATTAGTTTCTTTAATAACGACGCCAATGCTGTATACCCAAGGCCTAACGACCCATACGAATTTCAGGTTCTAGGCACAGTTACACTCGGTGACGATCCAACTTCTAACCCGCTAACTGTTGATGGTGATGAGGTTCACCCAGCTAAAACTGGTCAATTCTTAATTATAAAAGACAACCCTGAGGCTTCTGGATTTTCTTTTTCAGATGTGGCTGGGGCTTTATCGGAGGGACAGACAACTCAAGAGGTATATGACAACACAAACTTCTGGAATAGAAGGTGTGTCTTTGAGATCTTTAGTCCTCAAAAGAAAAAAGAGGTAGAGAGCAGAATATACTATGAGCTTGGAGGGACATACAATGTGGTAAGAGAAACAACCACTCCTGCAGTCCCAAAGCACCAGACGCTTTCTATACTTGTGGATCAAGGTGATGTGTATTTCAGAAAGATTGCAGTAAACATGCAAGACTTTGACGAAGTCACGAACTCTTTTGTAGGTCTCATAGGAAACGGAACAAACACTATAGATGAGCCTACGTCACCCAACTTTAGGTCTTTCCACCTTGAGTCTAAAGCCTTTACTGATATTTTCCCTGGGGCTGATGTTTTGCCTTACGGAAAACCAAGGGTTGCTATTCAAAAGGAACAGCCCGTAAGAGACGGTGATAATGTAGAGTCTGCAGGCAGCTCCAACAAATACGCTAGGGGCAGCTCTATGAAGTTTTCTGATAGGTCCAACTCTAACTCTAACATTGTTAGATACACCTCGTTTAACGACGCTAAACTGCCATTTAAAGACCTTCAGACCAACGACGGAGAGATATTCTACTTGGTAAATTATAGCGACAGCATCTTCTGCATACAAAGGCTTAAGTGCAGTAGCATACCAGTATCAAGAAACATTCTTTCTGATGCGCTTGGAAACGACACTGTAATAACCACCTCAAAGGTTCTAGGGTCAGAAAAATACTACGCGGGTGCTTATGGCACCGACGTACCAGAATCAGTAACGAATGCCGCTGGTGCTATTTACTTTGTCTCTGTAAGGAACAAAGAGGTATATAGGTTTAGTCCTACCGCTGGTATAGATGTAATTTCAGAGAAAGGCATGGGGTCTTTCTTTGAGGAGATACTTTCTAGCGCAGAGAGCGCAGGCGATGCTTTTAAGGTTGTGGGTGGCTTTGATCCAGACCAACAGGAGTTCATCATTAGTGTTACAGACACTCTAACATCTTTTGCTGCCCCAGGCGCAGCCACTAGATCAAACCTTGTAGCGCCTGCTGATGTAGTAGCTAGCGACTTTACATTTGACTTTGAGATAATAGACCCCCCGCCGCCGCCTGATGTTATTGCAGAGACTCTTGTAGACCTTCAAGAGCAAGTAGATGAGCTAACAACAGCCGCAAACGATAATGCCGAACTAGTTGCTGAGGCGTTTACAGATGGCTTTGATGCAGGAGTGCTTTCCACAGGAGGCGAAGGACTAGGGTCTGACCTTGCCGAGGCATTAGAGACATTTGATGCGACTGGCGACGGAGACCTCACTTTTGAGGATTACGAGCAGATTGTTGCAGAAGGTTTTGCCATTGCTGCAGATTCTTATGACACCGATGGTGATGGTGTTATTGGACCATCAGACTTTCCAGAAGCACTTGCTGATTTCGAAGAGGCCGCAGCGGAGGAGGGCGCAGCTGGGGTAGATATTCAATCTTATTATCAGGAGGGGTATGAGCAAGGAGTTAATTCTGTCGATGTTTCTCAAGCATTCCAAGATGGCGTTGACTCTGTAGATATTACAGGTGACAACGATAGCGTTTATTTTGATGGATATACAGCTGGAGTAGCTGCTAATCCTGACACCTCCACCGAGGACATTCTCCAAGCATACGAGGCTGGCTTCACTGCAGGAGAAGAGAATGTAGATATTACCTCGGACAACGAAGCTGTCCTGCAGTCTCAATTTGAAGCGTTGGACACTGATGGCGATGGCGTTATTACTCCACAAGACTTCCCTGAGGCTCTTGCAGGATTTGAGCAAGCCGCTGTTGATACATACATCATTAACAACCCCCCTGGCGCTGCATTTACTTTTGCAGACATAGAAACATTTTTTGAAGATGAGCAATTAACTCAAGAACAGGGCTTGCAAATTTATAATGCCTTTTTGCTTCAAAACCCTGGCTTGGCCGCAGACGTAAATGGTGACCTTTCTGTTTCGGTAAGTGATTTGTTGGCACTTCTCGGCTCTTTCGGGGGTACCGTTGACGCATTTTCAGTCCCACCATCCTTAGACCCCAATGTAATTGCATCTGGGTTTGAGGACTTTGACGCAGGTGGAGACGAGGGCGGTGGTGATGATGATGATGATGGAGTTGGAGGCGATGATGATGGTGGTTTAGGTCAAGGGGATAGTAATTAAAATAAAAACATGTCTACAACTATAGCATACAGTCACAAAGGTGGGTACTGGAAAACCAGATACAGCTTTTTTGCTTCTTTTATGAAGAGCGTTGGCAGGAAGTTTTTTTCCTCCCCATCTTCTGGGGCATCTATTGTTTCATCCGTACAGGATTCTTTATTGTGGAAGCACAACTCCACTGACTCAACAAAAAGGACTAACTTTTACGGCACAGCTGGAGGCAGCGGGTTGTCTGTAGCCTTCAATGACAAGGTGTCTTCTAATAAGATTTACAAATCTTTTTCTATAGAAGGAACAAGCAATATTGAAGGCCTTAACACTTTTGTAGTTAACTCAGACAACACCCCCGATAAGCAGTTTAGCCTAGGCCGATTAAAAGACAAGGGAGGGGTAATGTATGGACACATTGGGTTGTCTAATAAACTTCTTGATGGGAGCAATATAAAGGCTATATGCGTAGCCAATCAAACAAATCCATTAGGGCCACCAGTTGTGCGAATAATGTCGGGGTTTTGGAACATTGAAAATTATTCTAATCTTTCTCAAAAACAATCTTCTGTATTTTTGAAATGCAAGTATATCTTGTTGGGTGCTGACAACAAGTTTTACTCACTTCAAGCCCAATCAACAAATGATGAAGGGGATTTAGATCATGAGATAACAAACTTTGGTCCAGGAATGAGTTTTAACGACTCATCTCTTGGCCCCTTAAGAGAATTTACTGAGACCTATAATACTTTTTTTGGAAAAAAATTTTTAACATTCCTCAATTTTGGGACACCCCAAACCGTATCAGATCTTCCGAAGCAAACATATACTTTGCTGGAGATTTCACCTCAAAACATCAACGGGTCACCTCCTCGCGGGCAGTATGCACAGGCTGAGATACTTCTTGGATCAAATCCTTATGAGGTTGTATCGTTAAACGTTAATTATGAACCAACAAACTTAGATCATTCTAAGTGATAATAAGTATATTTGCAACTATGATCGACTTTGTATACAACATTATACTTGGGTTTGACTACCCAGGACTTACTAAAGCTCTCGATCCAGTCACTATAGCTTTGCTTGTGGGTCAGGGAGTGCAGCAAGTAGGTAAGATAAGGGAGGCTAACCAAGCAAAAAGAACAGCTGAAAGACAGGAACAAAAAGGCAAATCTCTTTACGACAAGATGATTAGCGAATTTGAGTCTGGTGATTACGATCTTTCTTTGAGTCAAGACGTAAGGGACTCTGCAGAACAACAGCGCATCTTGGCTGAGCAGTTTTCTGATGCGGCTTCTCAAAGGGCTACTGCTAGCATGCAGTCGGCTTTGGCGGCCAGCAGGTATGGAGACCCTAGGTCAGCGGCTATGATCCCTCAGCAGCTAGATCGTTTAGAGGCTGGGGCTCAAAAAGCAGAGCTTGCAGGCTTGGAGCAAAAAGTTAAGGCTGACACAGCAGTGGCTAAAGCGCAACAGGGTATAGACGAGAAAAATATGGCTATGATGCAGTCTCTTGGGTCTATGCAGCTTAAGAGAGGCGCTGCTGACATGGATGCAGGGGCTCTTGCTAAGGCTCAAGCACAACAGGCTAAAACTCAAGCACAGTCAGCGGCGATTGCAGCAGCGGCGCAGGCTCCGTTTTCATTTATGATGGAGGAACAGAAGTACACGCCTAATAACGAAGATGGAGGTAAACACAAGTTTGCCAACAAGCCTGGAGAGGTGCACATGACAGGCGGTGAGTTTAGCCACAAGACAAACAAAAAGGCTTTGGTTGATGAGGAGACGGGGATTAAAGAGGCAGAGCTGACTGGTGACGAAGCCATGGTGAGCGATGCCGATAATGTATTGGTGTTTAATCCCAACCAACAAACCTCTATAGAAGGACTTGTCAATAAAGGAGACGCTAAGGGACTTATGAAAAAAATGAAGTCTTTACTCAAGAAATTCAACAAGCAAGATGTCTAATCTATTTGGAGGAACACCACTACCTGGGCGGTTTGATAAGGTAGAAAAGGCAGATCTTACTGGGGTTACGCAGGTTGCAACCACCATGAACGTCCGAGACAAGGAGATGGCTCGGCGGTTTGAAAAGGCTGAAGAGATGCGGCGGACGGATATAGATACCGCCGCAGGTTATGATTTGTCAGCTATAGGTCAGTTTGGATCAGAAATATTTCAGCAAGAAGTAGACGAGGTGTCTCAACTTATTGCTAGTGGGCAGCTAGACCCTACTCAAGCCAAAGTAAAGCTAGCGGGGCTTAAAAATCTTTATGGTCAGTTTAAAACACACGCTGAATCTATGTCCGATGAAGACGCTGTGGCAAATAAGCTTGCTACAGATCCAAATGCTAGATCCGCCAGGAACAGTGATCTAGGGGTTGGAGAGGAGCTTAGCTATGGACTTGATGATTATGCGGCTCAACACAACACGGCCTTAAATAACGTTTTTAAAGAAGGTAGCGCTGAAAAAGGGCCAGACGGCAACTGGACTGTTATTGACCCAACAACAGGTGAAAGAGTCCCGTTTAGTCAAGTTACAGGGTTTGCCGACCCCAGTCATTTTTATAGATACGGAACTAATGCGGTAGATGTAGGCACCTTGGGCAACTGGGCTCAGGATAGCGCCACATCGTCGGCCATTGCCTTTAGAGACGGCTCATGGAATCAGGGCAGGGCAGAGGAGTACTATTTGGACAACGTGCTTGTGGATAATGACAACGGAAAAGCGCACAGATTGCAGCTTCTTGGAACTCTTGAGGATGAAGGCCTTATCACACACTTTAGTGATGATGACAAGAAAGCCTTTAGAGACGGCAGTTTTATAACAAAAGAGGATCCCGAAACAGGAGACCTTAAAGTGTTTCAAAAAATTGTAGACCAACAAGGTAATGTATCTCAGGGTCCTGAGATTAAGGACTTTAGCGTTGCCGTTGATGAGGGAAAAAAGAGATTTTTAGAGTTGAGTCGTTTTGACGGTCTTTACACAAATAGCGGCAAAAGAAGTAGCTCAGAAGAAGGTTTTAGCGATAAGGTAGTAAGGGGCGGATACGCAGTGCCTGTTGGCCAAGACGTAAACGTTACAAATACTGGCTCTGGCTTTGGACCGTCTCAACCATATAACGTAAATAGGCTTAACAGTCCTATTACTATGAACACTGGTCTTGCTACTCAATCTGGCACTACTAGGACTACAAATGCGGACGGAACTATTAGTACAGTAGCTGGGCCTAGTGACGACGGCACATACAAAATTGTAGGAGGAGGGTATAGCCCCGACGGAAGGCTTATGGCTATGGTAAGTACCGAGGTAACGACAATGGAGCCTGAGTTTGGGTATTCGGATGGAGAGCCACAGGGGCAAATGGTTGAGACGTCTAGGACTGTCAACAAGCCGATATATCTTACGGATCTTAATGGTGAGCCACCGACCCCTGGCACTCAAGAGCTTGAGATATACAACACCATCACTCAAAACCCTGACTTGGGTCCAATTCTTAGGGACGACAGGGCTAGAAGGTCTCAGAGCTTGCTCCAAGATTTATCCGAGCAAAATCCAAACGCTGGAACTAGTGTGCCTCAGTACGTGGAGGGGACTGACAATGCCACTACAGACAGAAACGTTGAGATAGCGGCTGAGATTCAAGAAGGCCTCCCAGAGGATGTGCGTCAAGAGGTTAATGCGTTGCAAGACAGAGTCTTAAACGAGGAGGGCGTAGGTATATTGCCAAGGGTTGAGGGGAACAACGTTGTATTCTTTGATAGAAACGGTAGAAGAAGAAACGATCTAGGAACTGTTGTATTGAGGACTCAGGGTCCATCTCAAAGGGGTGAAGATGCCCCAACCCCAGCCCCAAGGCGAGGTCAGGAATCACCACAGCAAGAAAGAGGCCTTCAGGGAGGGGAGCGAGAGCTGGGCGAAACGCCTGAAGCCGAAGAGCCTACGAGGCAGGAAGTTAGAGAAGCCCGCAATCAGGGCCCTGGGGTCGAGCCAACTCAGCCAAGTCCTGCTCAAGTTATTCCGACCACAGAAGAAGAAGTTGAACAAAGGCAAGATGAAGGAGTTGTCAGGGACCCATCGGAAAGACAGAGGGACATAGCTGTTGCGAACGCTCCAGCGGCTGAAGAAATAATAAATTCAGAGGCAACAACGCCAACACCAGAGTCAGAAGAGCTTGTTGTCCAAGAAATGCAAAACTCCCCAATGGAGATACCCGCAGAAGAGCTATCTGAAATGTCTCCAGTTGATCTTGCCCTTAGATTTATAGGGACTAACGAGGTTGAAAACAAAGATGTCGTGCAAGAGATCATGGCAGAATGGATTGGAGAATCAGAAGCCGAAAGGCTTGATGTGACTACAGGAAACGGAGCTTGGTGTGCAGCATTTGTATCTAAAATTCTTTCAGACACTGGTCACGCAGACACGCTGGATGTTGTTCGAGGAGAGGACAATTACAACCTTATTAGAGCAAGAAGATTTGAATCTATTGGAACGCCTGTTGATAAATCAGAAGGTAAAGTTGGAGACATTATTGTAATAGAGGGAAGCGCAGGACCAAATTCACGTCATGTTGGAATATTTGTTGGGTATGACGATAACGGAAACGTTAAAATACTTGGAGGCAATCAGGCAAATGAAGTAAACGTCACGGCTTATGATGCCGATAGGTTGATTTCATTAAGAAGACCTTTTGAAGAAGACATTAACAGCTCTCAAATTGCCAACCTATCTGAGGTTGCAGTTAGGGATTCTACCTCTGGTTCTACTCGTTAAGCATTATATTTGCAATCAAACCGTAAATAAGAAAAAATGAACGGACAAGATTCATTTACGCCTAAGCTCAGCCAAAGAGAATATCTAGATAGGCTTAAAAACGCAGGGTACAGAGGAAATCAAGCCCTAGGGATTATGGTTGACTCTGGGTTTGACGGAGAGTCTGTAAGGGCTGATTTGCTTTCAGACTACGAGGTCGAAAGAGAGCAATTTTTAAAGCAGCAGGAGGAGATAAGAAAGCAGATAGAAGCAGAGAAGAAAAGGAGAGAGCAACTAGAAGCTGAAAAGGAAGAGAGGGATCAGTTTTTTGAAGATCAAAAAAAAAAAGGTACAGGTTCCGAGCTTTCGGGTGGAACTGTGCTGTCTGGAGAGGAGACTCAGGCGACTCCTGAGGGCTTTGAGCTTGGCCAACAACTAGCTCAAATAAGTGAGCAATATGATATTGATGACCCTACGTCACCTGTATCTACTTCAGCTCCTGACATACTTCAAAATGCTATGCTTAGAGGCGATGACAACGTTGTCGCGCTTTCTGAGTCTATAAACAACGACAAGAGTGTAGCAAATATTGTAGAAGTTGCGGAACTAAACACCGCATATCAAAGGGCAATGAGGGCTGAAGACTTTGATGCAGCAGAAAGCCTTAGAGGTGACATGGCTGATCTTGGTTTTGATATACCTCGTTACGCTTCGGGTGCCTTTACAGTGGAAGACCATCTTAAGCAGGTTAGACAAAAGCTATCAAACAACAGGTCCGACCTTATTGATCAAAGAAATCAAATCAACGCATCACTTGGATTGCCATCATCTCTGAACCCTCAGTCTCAGGTTGATTTTAATTACATGTTGACGGAGGCTTACGAAAGAAACGATCTCAACTGGAAGAACTCAGAGATTGGAAGGTATTACAATCGTATTGACAAAGAAGCAGCCAAGGTAAAAGACAAATATGATGCTTTTTATGGTGGTAGTGGAATAGAAAACATTCCTTACCTGGGTAGTGTTTGGCGCTTGGCTGCCGATGTTTTTAAGGGACGCACCCAAGATTTTGTTTTTGGACTAACGACAGGTTCTGTCGGGGCTTTAAAAATGGCCTCTGATGCTGGAATGGAGATAGATAGGGCCCTTGGGTTTGACAATGAAGACAATGTAATTGATGAGGTCCTCACTACGATGCAGCTGGGCTCTAATGTTGTTAGTGATATTTTCAGCAAAGCCAATCAGCTAGAACTTCAATCAAGAGGGGTTTCCAAAGATGTTGCTGGGATGGGGTTTGTTGAATTGATAAAGGGGGTGTTTGCAGGAGAAGTCCCTGCGGATCAATTCCGTAAAGCCTTTGCTATGAAGGGGGGCGAAGCCTTTGGTAACGCTAGGGGCTATATGAGAATGATAGGCGCAACCAAGGCTCCTTTGATGGAGGCCAAAGCGGCACAATCAACAGCACTAAAAGCTGGGATGGGTGCGCCAACTGCAGCACAAGCTGCTAGCATAAGGTCTGCCAACTCTGCACTTAGGGCGGCCAAATCAAGACATGGCTATAACCTTGGGTTTCTTGGCGGCACTTCTGGAGGTGGATTTTACAACACGCTGGAAGGAAGAGCTGATATGACCTTTGCAGAAAAGGCCTCCATGTCTATAATGATTGGATCCGCAGAAGCTTTGTTGTCAGACGTTTTTAGTGCAGCGGATGTTGCTTTAGCTACAGGGAGAAAATCATTATTCCAGCAATCAGTAAATAATTTAAAGAAGCAATCTAAAGAAAGGCTTGCTGAGCTGACAAAAGGGAGGGCAGTAAAAGAAGGATTTAAAATTGCTGGAAAACAAGGCGGCGGTGAGTTTCTTGAGGAGTTTACAATAGGCCTCCTTCAAGAAGCGTTGCCCCATCTAGATGATATGGCGTTTGGTAGAACCCCAAAAGATATAAACTGGTATAACGTACTTGACGCTGGAATAGCTGGTCTTATCGGTGCTGGACCTACATCTGCAATGTCTGGATATGCTTCGTTCCAGGCTCACCACTCAGTGCTAAAAGAGAGGAACGACATCAGGAGAAAGATGTCTGAAAACCAAGCGAAGATGGACGCAGATCCAAACTCTTCGTTTAGACAAGATCTTGAAAGCGAGCAACAGATGCTTGCCGCTAGGCTTATGCAGGTTGACGATGAATCTATGCGGGCGTTTGACAAGATGTCTGAGGGTAGCCGAAGAAGATTGCTTAAGATTCACAGAGACATGGCTTACACAGAAGCCAAACTCAATGACAAAAACCTTTCAAAAGAAGAAAGAAGTTTTCTTGAGAAAAGATATGAAACTTTGTTTGCAGCTAAACAAAGGGTTGAGAATCAGGCAGGAGCGGAGCCAGACTTTACAAGAACTGACGAGTCAGTTTCAGCTCAAGACGCATCAGAAAAAGAGACTGAAGTAGAAAGTCAACCTCTTAATCAGCTTGAAAGAAACAATGCTGATCTACCGTCTGAAGCGGACAATGCTCCATTAGATCAAAAAGAAGAGGCCCAGCAGCTGTCTTTGTTTGACGAAAGTGAGCAAAACGAAAAGGCTCCTGAGAAGAAGCCTGAACAAAAAACCAAGAAGCCCACAGAAGAAAAGCCTACAGAAGAAAAGCCAATAGAAGAAAAGACACCTGAAGACAAAGCTCCTGACTTAGAAGATTTAGATCTTGGTAAAGGCACACTTATCGACATTATGGATGTTGGCAAAGTTGGCGAGGGTGAGGGAAGGATTAGTCTTGGAGCAGCCATTAGAGCCAACAGGCTTAACAATTCTCTTGGGAAGAAGCTCAGCAAGGATGGATATAAGTTCCGTGTATACAGCAGGAAAAAGTTCACAGAGCTGTACGATGCTGATGGATATGGAGCTGTTGATCACGTAAACAAGGTAATAAGTATACCCGTTGACGCTAATGCCTCAGAGGTGACGGAAGAGTTTGTACATGCTGCATTTAGAGACGTCATTGGAAAAGACGCCAAGGGGCGTAGAGCCATATACAATCACCTTGCATCTCAAGCAAAGGGCTCAGGACAGTTGGCTCAGCTGATTCGATCAGAGATAGTCTTTGCTAGAAACAACCCAACGTATAAAAAACAGGGAGAAGCAGCTATTCAAGAAGAAGCCATTATGGGTGTTCTCTTGAAGTATGTTGAAAATCCAGCTATTTTTGAGTCTAAGCCAGGATTCCTGAACAAGTTTAGAACTCTTGTTAGCAGCATGGTTGCTAAGTTCTCTGGCACCAAAGATGTTGCAATCAACAACAACGAGGAGTTCTTAGAGTTTGCAAGAAGAGTTAAGGCCTCTACAGAGGGAAGAGATGTCGATACCTCTCAACAGGTTGACATACAAGAGGTTACAGCCAAAGACATCATGGCTGACCAGAGTTTATCTCAGGAAGAAAAAAACAGAAGGGTTGAGGAGTTGACGGACCAGATGCTAGCCGATGCAGAAGGCATTCGCACTTCTGATGAAGACGTTCTTTCTCAAGACGACACACAGGACATAGACTCCGTAAGGATGTCATTCGGAAGGCGCAAGTCAGAATTTACGTATCTTAAGGATACGGAGGTCTTTTACACCGAGGACCCTTACACAGATATCGGAGAGCCTATACCAGTGTTTGAAAGAAGCAGAGGCAAAAAAATTAAAGTAAACGACTATTTTCATTTTAGAAACTGGTACAACCACATGACCTCTAATGGTCGCAGACCAGCAAGGGTTACTCAGATGTATTTCATAAAGGATGGCAAGAAGTACACGATCAAACCACCCAAGCCTAAAACGGATAGAGAGGGCAACGTTGTAAGAATAGACGGAGCTGAAAATGCAAGGCTTTCAAGCATAAGAAAATCTCAGGAAAGACAGTCCAGACAGGCTAGGGATCGAAAGGCTCAAGAGAAAAAAGTATTTGATCTAGGAAGAGATGCAGAAATACTTAAGCGGGCTGGCATAGACCCTCTTCAAGGCATGGCTCTGGTTCCTGGTTTTAACAGGGAAGAATATAATCAGATTGAAGATGCTGACGAAAAGTTTAGCTACTTAAGCAAGTTCAGAAAAGAAATGTTGTTCAACCGCACCGCAGAGGAGCAGGACGAGGTTCTTGAAATAGCTTACGAAAATCTACAACTTCTTAAAGAATCAGGTCTTAGCCTAGAGGAGGTTTCAAAGGCTGAAGCTGTTGAGATATTAAATATGTCAGGAAGGACGCCATCATTCATGGCTCAAGGGGGAGACATTTTAAACAACGGAAACGTAAGGCTTTCCTCTGGTAGGAGAGGTCAAAGGGCTATGACAGACGAGCAGTCTGAATCATATAAGTCGAGTGTCAGGGAAGCCTTCCCCAATATGTCTGACGAGGAACTTTTCTTTACGGATCAAGAACTTAAAGATATTAACGGCGCCCAATCTATTTTGATTGGATACGACAGGAGCGGGAAGCAAGTAGGCACGGGCATACTTACCCAAGTAGAGCAGTTCTTTGGCGGGAGGGTGGTTAGCTCTCACAGAAATCCAGCCATGAGAGATAGGGTCTTTAGAAAAATGACGGCCCTGATTGAAAAAGACAAAAAAAGCAAGAACCCCAAAGGGTTTATTGTTGTTGCGATTGGTGCTATTGATATCCCCTCTCTTCCTGGGAATCCAGCAGTGTTCTCTAAGATAGTTTTAGATTACGTAAATGAGGTTAATGGTCAAGAAAGAATAGATCGAATTAACGAGATCCTTAAGGGTATGTCTAAGGATGACTTGACTCGCATTTATAATGCGTCTAGGTCAAGAAGGACAGAAGGCGCTATGGCTTTTAACTTAATGAGTAAGGGTTTAGACCCGTCAAAACTTAAAGACGGAATAAGTAGCGAGCAAGAAGCCGAAGATTTTGCGTCAATCATTAGTGATGTAAAGAACTTTGATGATTTTGCTACATCATTTAACGACAGAGGCAGGATTGCAAGAAGAATAATAAAAGAAAACATACTGAGGGCTTCAGGGACTGGATCTGGAGTACTTGTACAGGAGTACATTCAGAATAACTTTTCAGACCTTTCTTTGAAGGATGTTCCTGGAGCATCGGTAGTCTCTATGATGAAAGTGCCATACGGAGAAGGCAATCCATTTAGCATTTCAGACACTAAAAGCGATGCTTTCCCAGATGCCATTGTGTCAAACTCAGCTGAAAGAATGAAGTTCTTGGCTAAGCCTGTGCCTGTCGAGAGCGCTTACTCAAAAGCAAAGTACACAGACAAAACAACCAAAACACAAAAGAAGGTATTTACAAAAAAAGCACAGGCTGAAGGCAAGATTGTTAAGTTTGCTAAGAAACAACTGGGATATGGCACTGAGGCTGAGATAACACTTGGCGATGATGTCGTTACAGATCACAGCCTGTCATCTGGCAGGAGAAATCAAAACTCCTTTATTCAACAAGAAGAGTCTGGCTTCCAGAGATGGAAGAATAAATGGATAAGAAGGCTTCAGGATAAGTATGTTGACATTTTTAATATTCAAGCTGATATTGAAAGACAGCGAGGGCCAATTAGAAAGAGTCAAGATTTCCAAATGGCAGAAGAGCTTATGTACGGAAAGGCTGCTGAGGATTTGGCCAAGCTAGACAAAAGAGTAGACGCCATAACAGCCGCTATGAAAAAAGCAGGCATAAAGGTTGACGAGGTGTCTGAATATTTGTACGCCCTGCATGCCAAGGAAAGAAATGCTTTAATCCTTGAAAGATCCAATGGCGCTGTAGAAAATGGTAGTGGTATGCCAGACTCTGAAGCAGATGCTATAATTCAAGCAGCAAACAAGCAGGCCCTAGACCCAATCGTAAAAATGATTAGGGAAATTCAAAAAGACACTAGAGAGACCATGGTAAATTATGGTCTAGAAACTAGAGAAACGGTCAATGCTTTTGAAAACATGTTTGACAATTACGTGCCTCTGTCTGGTGTGTCAATGGACGAAACAGTCAAGTCTCCATACCCTACTGGAGGGGCAGGCATGAATGTATTTGGTCCTACCACCAAAAGAGCTAAAGGTAGAGAGTCTAAGGCAGTAAACATCCTTGCCCAGGTAGTAGCACAGAACGCATCTGTCCATATCAAGGCTAGAACAAACGAATCCCTTCAGGCTCTGCACAATCTAATAAAGGAAAACCCTAACTCAAGGGTTTGGAGGATTCTAGATTCTAGCTCAGGTATTGATTCAAGCTCTCCGAATGCGGTTGCTGTAAGAATAGGGGGTAGACAAAAGTTTATATACTTTAACGACCCCAGCTACGCTCAAAACCTAAAGGGCATGGGTATTCCCCACAGCAATGCTTTTGTTAGGGCTTTGAGAGCTCCAGCACAGTGGCTAAGGGCTTCGTTTACCACACTAAACCCTGAGTTTGTAATATCTAACTTCTCTCGTGACATTCAATCTGCTCTTTTTAATGCCTCTGCAGAAGCCGAGATAGAAGGGGGCATGCTTAACAGTGCCAAGACTGTAAAGAGAATATTTAAGTTGATTCCACAGACCCTTACGACTCTAACAAAGAACGCAGTTCAACGAGGCGGCGACCCAGCAATAGAAAAATACTTTCAGGAGTTTAAGGACGACGGGGGTAAGACTGGATGGGCATACGCTAAGCCACTAGATCAACTAGCTAGCGAGCTTGAGTTGGCAACTGATGGAAAGACAAAGACTCAAGAGATTCTTGGAAAGGCTAAAAACTTTGCAGAGTTTATTGAGGGAATCAATGACGCTTTTGAAAACAGCATAAGACTAGCATCTTACATCGCTGCAAGAGAGTCTGGAGTGTCAAGAGAAAAAGCAGCTCAGCTAGCCAAGAACATAACTGTAAACTTTAACAAGCAGGGTGAGTATGGGCCAACCCTTAACGCAGTATACTTGTTCTTTAACGCATCTGTCCAGGGTACGGCTAGGCTTGGCCGATCTCTAATTAACCTCAGACCTCAAAAAAGACCTGATGGTACAGACAGAAACGCTTTCCAGAGAATAACTTCAGCACAATGGATGGCATCTGGACTTGGCTTGTTTAGCTCAATGCTTACGATGCTGGGGTACGCCATGTCTGACGAAGACGAAGACGGTACACCCTACTGGGACAAAATCCCAGACTACGTTAAAGAGCGCAACCTAGTGATTATGCGCCCTAACGGAAAGGATTACTTCAAGATCCCTATGCCGTATGGATTTAATGTATTTGCCAATATGGGAACAGCCATGACAGAAGCAGCATACGGAGGTCGAGAGGCTGATGAAGCAATGATGTTCTTGTTCAATTCATTCATGGCATCTTTCTCTCCAGTGTCATTTGGACAGTCCGACGATTTGTTTAAGTCTGTTGGAAAGGGAGCAGTTCCTACAGTGATGAAGCCTTTTGTTGACGTTATGGTCAATGAAACATATTTTGGATCACCCGTGACTGGAGAAAACCTACCATTTGGCACTCAAAAGCCAGATTCAGAGCTGTCGTTTAGGTCTCCTGAGTCAGTGCAAGATTTCTTTAGTTGGATGAATGAAGCCACTGGAGGTAGCGAGTACAAATCGGGAGGCTTAGATTTTAATCCAGATAAGTTCTGGTACATGTTTGAGTACTACATAGGGGGCGCTGGACAGTTTGTCAACAGATCTTTGTTTAAGTTCCCCAAGCAACTAAAGGCAAAGCTCTTTTACGATCAAGACATTCAAATTCAAGCGGGTGATGTGCCTTTGGCAAGAATCCTTTATGGTCAACCTAATAAGTACTTCGACATGGAGAAGTTTAAGGATAACCAGCAGGAGTTTGAGTCTCTTTATAAGGAGCTAAAAGAAGGATATACTTTTGACAAGGAAAGACACAAGGGTATTGGCTCTAGCACCAACAAAATATTGAGATCAACTCTAAAGGAATTGAAGTTTTTGAGGTCAAAGAAAAAAGATTTAAGAGATCTACCGTATGACGAAAGGCTTCTAAGGACTCAGAAGATTAGAGACAGAGAGAGACAGTTAATAATGAGATTCAACAAGTATTATGAGCAAGCAAGAAAAAATTAAAAACACCAAGCTTGGGGCTTGGCTTAAGTCAAAGGCACCAAACGTGCTGACAATTATGGGTGATGCTTTGCCCGACAAAGGCGCACTAGGTATTGTCAAAAACCTTCTTGGTAATGAGCCTGATGTAGACCCTGCAGAAGCTCAAGCCATGATTGACGCAGAGGTGAGGTTTCAGGAGAATGTAACAGAGCGCTGGAAGGCTGATATGGGTAGCGATGTAAAGCTCGCAAAGCTCATCAGGCCAGTGACTTTGATCGCACTTATGAGCATGTTTATGGTGACCATGGTGGCCGATAGCATGGATGACTGGCCATTTAACGTCAAGGATTCCTACGTATCTTTGCTTGAGATACTTATGTTAACCGCCTTTGGTGCATATTTCGCTGGTAGAACCATAGAGAAATCAAAGAAATGAGAGCTTTGTTGTTGATGCTAATGCCACTGTTTGCTACCGCGCAGACAGGATGGGTAAACGTAGAGTTCCAGGCCGACGCCTATGGAGGCGAAAGCACATGGGAAATCTACATGGTGGGTAGTGACAGCGTGTACGCTGCTGCTGGCCCGTTCGTCAACGCATCATACAACCAACAACTCGTGGTGCTTCCTGTTGGGGAGT